>VFQN01000260.1_pt1 | contig 106286 bp, 161 predicted proteins | sample 3512371 | NCBI WGS metagenome assembly VFQN01 (sample SAMN10412370, study PRJNA504923) | tailings metagenome | isolation source: Replicate 2 from Balatoc abandoned mine | place: Philippines: Itogon, Benguet | collected 2017-08-28 | reverse complement strand
GCACAGCGGTGGTGAGCCAAGTACCAGAGAACAGAGCATGGGGTGTCTCCGCAGGCATGCATCGGGATACCGACATGCGTGGGAAGTGCAATTAGGGGGCAGGATACCCGTACAGCGCAGGCGGCGCTGGCAGGAAATTATTTCTTGCAGGCGCATCCGGGTGCAATTAATTTCGGGTTCACTAAATGCACGACCCAACGGGCCTGGCATTTAATTAGAACCGATATACCGGCTTAGCGGAAGATGCCAGCCCTGGCTGCGACATGACCTCCGCTGCCCGCCTCCCCCCGCCGCCGTACCACTGCCGCAAACCGCCGCCTCCCGCGCCTCTCCCACGCCGCCGCCACCGCCGCCGCCGCCAGGCGCCACGCCGCCACGTGCCCCGCCACGCGCCGCCATCTCCACGTGGGCTGCAGCGCCGCCAGCTGCAGCGCCTCGCCCGCCGCCAACAGAGGAGACGCCGTCAGCACGTGCCGTACGGGTAGACGCTGCACGCTCGGAAGGATCAGGGCGCGGTGCAGGCACGCTATTAGCACAGAACGGTTGCTTCCAACAAAGCTGTCGAAGTACGGCAATGCCCCCAGCGTGACCGCGACTGAGGCTGAGAGCACGATGGCGGGGCCGAGCACCACCGCAGCGAACGTATAGCGTTGGACCGCGGCGGTGACGGACGACTCAAACGCCAGCGGCAGCGCCACGGTATTGCCGCGGTTGCCGCCGATGCGCAAGGCAGGAAGCCGCAGCAATGCCAGAATGCAGGCGGACTCGGAGATCCAATTGAGGACCGCCAGGGGCGCCATCGACATCGCTTGCTGCATCCCGTGCTGCGCCGCCGCCTTAGCCAGGGCCAGCAGCCGGGGTTGCGCCGTGACCAGCAGCACGTACGGCGCCGCAACAGCCAGGCCCGCCAGCCGCCACGCCTGGTACGACAGCTCCAGGGCGGGCGGAGAAAAAGGGGAGATGGAGAGCAGGAGTGGCAGCCCGCGGATGAGGCTGAAGACGGTGAACAATTGGTGAATTGAGGGTTGAACGGGGCCTTGCCGCAGGTACGTTGCCCGCAGGGCTGAAGGAGGAGGTTGCAGTCGAGAGCTGGCTTCCGTTGCGCGCCAAGCGAAGTTGACCAGAGCTGACTAGAGAGTCGCTGCCGTACGCATAATCGTACAGCGTCAGCGGCAGGGCACGGTTCCGCTGCTGCAGGAGGGCCGCTGTGTTCTGCATGCCGGTGTCGTGCAGGAAGGTCAGCAGGTGGGAAATCACCTCGTCCCAGCCCGCCACCTGGCCGTCCCCGTCCATCAGCGCGTGGGCCAGGTCCCCCATGAGCGGTGCCATGTGGGACCACCACAGGGAGGACTCCTGCTCGACGCCGGCAAGGGCCGCCGCGGGGCCTGTCGGCGCAACTGCATGATGCAGCAAGCCGTCAGGCGTGGCCGGTGTCGGCTGCTCCTGGCCATGCTCCTGCTCCCATTCCTCTCCCTGCTCCCGCTTCATCTGCTCCCACAGGCCGCACAGCTCCCCAGCGGCCTCCTCAGGCAGCAGCAGCAGCGGCGGCGCCACCCAGTGCACCAGCGGAGAGGGTAGCGGGCCGCCCTGCTGCTCCGACTCTGCGCTCTGTGACACGTGCACGCACCGGGCCAGCCAACATGACCCGCAGCGCTGTTGCGCCGCTCGTGATCTCCGCCTCCTCCCCCGCCCCCGCCACCTCCCCCGGCCCCAGCTCCACCTCCACCTCCTGCACACCGCCCTCCAGCGCCACAGCCACCTCCCGCAGCAGCACGGCACGGGGGGGCACGGCGCCGCCAGCCCCCTGCCGCTCCGCCAGCACCACCACACGCGCCGGCTGCGGGAAGGGGCTGTGCAGCAGCAGCTGCACCGCCAGAGGGCCGGAGGCTGCTGCCCCGGCGGCGCGGAGGGAGGCTGCTGGCGGGTCCACCTTGAGGAGCCGGACCACATCGCTGCCGCTTCTGCTGCTACTAGGCCAATCAGCGGATGCTGCTTCTGCTCGGTCTGCGTGCGGCTCCTCCTGCCCCTGAGGCCGCATGCCCGCGCCCTCACCAGTGTCACGTGCCACCGCCACCGCCTGCCCCACCTGCACCAACACGCCCCGCACGCCTCCTGCCCCATCCCCCGCCACTCCTGGAGCTATGAGGCGGCCCGCCAGCCTCCGCAGCAGGCGCTGGGCCGCCGCGGCGTCTCCCTCGGCCTCGGCCCCCGCCGGCCCCTCCGGCACCCAGCCCCACAACACTGCCTGCACGCAGCCGCGGATCACGGCGGTGTGTAAGAGTGGCTTTGCAGCGGTCCCATCTGCGGCAGCAGCTGCGCGCATTGCCACGGTGTTCTCTGTCGGGTAGTTCGTCAGCAGGCCCGGTACTGAGGGCTCGGGCCCTGCTGGCTCCGCAGCAGGAGCAACCGCAAGCTGTTCCCGTACTGCATCGTGTAGTAGGGACGCCAGGTAGTTGCCGTAGTCCTCAAAAGTGCCAGGGTGCTCAAGGACCTAGGCAAAGGAAAGGAGCAGGGGAGGGAACGACAGGTACAGTGCTGTTTCGATCGTTGCTTGGAGGCTGGCAGACGAAGTAATAGTACGCTCAGTGCTACTGCCAAGGTATGTAGTGTCAACTTGACATTTTGTACTGGACGCCGTGTACGCGATCCTAATCGAAACCACAATGGCTGCAGGCCGCATGGACGGCTGGCATCACGACCTATATGATACAACGGCACTGCCACTTTCTGGCCTTATGGGTATACTGTTGGCGTCGAGCCGTTCCTCCCCACCTTGAGGGACGCCATAACCGTGCGCCTCGGGCTGCGGTACCGGACGCCTGGGGTGCTCGCCGCAGTGGCGCCGCCGGGCGCCTCGGGGCGCAAGCCGTCTTGCGGCCGTGCAGGAGGGCCATTGATAGAGCAGCAAGGCCAGCACGGCCGCCGCCGCTGCTGCTGCTGCTGCTGCTGCTGCTGCTGCTGCCTATGCGCCTGTTGCTGTCCTGTTCGCGCCCATGCCTGCCTCCTCCCCCAGTCCCGGCACAGCTCCGCGTGCTGCCTCCGCAGCCTCCTCTCCTACGCCCACGACAGCCACACCGGCCACGCCACCATGGCCAGGCCCAGCAGCACCAGCAGCGCCAGCGGACGGCACGGCAGCAGCGCGGAGTGCTCGGGGCGCAGGCCGCACTGGAGGGGGACGGGGGCGGTGGAGGCGGGGCTGGCATAGCTGCTCGGTTCGGCACTGAGCTGCAGCTGCAACTGCTGTTGCCTTGTGGCGATGGTGGGCGCCACGAGGTAGGCCAGCAGGAACACAGCCACCGTCTGAGTCAGCGTCTGAACTGTAGAGGCCAGCAGGGGTACCTGGCGGGACGGCAACCCGTGCAGCTTAATGAGCGCGCTGGACAACCCAGCCAAATGTCTTATAATGGATGGTGGCTGCGCCAAGCACCTATGCAGTAGCGCAGTGACAATGCTGCTGCTAAACAGCATGGGTGTTGCAGCAGAAAGCATCGTCGCACCTAGCAGCAGTTACCGCTATGTGTGCGTCCTTCAGTATTACGGCATGCAAGTTTAACGGTCCGAAAGCACCCCGGTGCGGCAACACAGCCCGCACTCGTGATGCACACCGGTCCCGGTGCGCCCTGCCCACCTTGACCAGCTGATCGTACACGCTGAGAGCCAGTTCGTTGGCCAGGGGCCTGCTGCTGGCGCTGACCACGTAGCCCGCCCACGTGTGCGTGGGCCAGGCGGCGGGCGGCAGCAGCAGGAAGGTGCACAGCAGCAGCACGCAGCGCGACAGCACCGCGGCAGCGCAGACATACGCGAAGCGGTGTCTGCGGGCCACGAACCAGGACGTCTTAACAGCAGCAGGCACCCGTAAGCATGCGCTACACTGAAAATACTCGAGACAGCGGAACAGCAGCTTTGCAACATTAATGAACCAGGTAGGACTACGACCTCATGTGTGCGCACCAACCTTCTCCACCAGCCCCACACGCGACCGCTCCTGGGGCTCACGGCCACCAGCAGCAGCGTGCAGGGGTAGACCACGTTCATGGCGTTTTGCAGTAGCCCCGCCCAGTCACCATTGCGCGCGGGCCGGGCCAGAGCGTACCACACCAGGTGGCGAGCCACGTGCAACACCTGTACAACATGACCAGATCGTAAGCGTACGGTACTGCACAACTAGGTTTCGTACCGGTACTACGGTCTGCCCGGTTCGCCCCTCGCCGTAACTGAATCAGAGACAAGTACACAACACTCAACGAAGAAGTGCACTTGTGGTATGATGAATTATCTACCTGCACGGCTGCGTTAGCTCCAAAGGGGAAGTCATGGCGCGCCACCCATGTCGATGTCTCGGCGCACGCAGGGCCCGGCGGTTGGTCCGCTGCCCCGACGGCCTGACCCTGGCCCTGGCCCCCAGCGACCCGTGGGTCAAGGGAGCGCGCGGTGGAGCCCAGCATCACCAGCGGAGCCGCCAGCGCAACGCACAGGTCTCCCACGAAATGCGTGTCTGCGACAAAATGCATAATGGAGTGTCGCTTGGTTACCGCGCAGGCCATGCGTGATTAGGCCGGTGAATAGGCTCCGTGCGTGCGTTCTTTGGAGCGCGCGCCGTGTGTGAACAGCTACCTCGGCCCTTGAGCTCATGAAGTGCGTTCAGTATACCTGCTACGAAAGAGGCAAACGATGGTGGCGGCGGTCCCGCAGGCGATGCCGCTCTTCCGTGTTGTTTGCCGGCCTTTCCGCTGGCCTTTCCGCTGTTTCCCATAGCAACCTGATTCCTTTACATTACCGTGCTATGTTGGATGGCGAGCACAGTGGGCTAACGCTGCAGGAGGCCTCAGACGGCCTCAGACCTAATGCATTGATTCAGAGGACTTTCGGGCGAACGTTCCCTGCCGATTCCTGCTCGAGCCTATGGCACGGGGAGGTACAAGTGCGAAATGTACAAGTCCAAGTAGTTCGTCCCTCGGGCTCGCAGCAGACCTGCCGTACACTTCTGCCCCATTCTGCCATGCGAACCTTGACGGTGGCAACGGTTCCACAGCAACAGCCCCCTTACAGCCCTGGCAAGGCGGTAGAGTAAGAACAACTGTCGTCATCTCGTGCCAACCCGCAGGTGCGAGATGCTCTTGGTATCAAACACCCAAACCTCTGTCAGCCGCAGGGTCGGCAGTTGGACAGCGGTCAGACGCGTCGACAGCATAGCCCAAGTGACGCCCTTGGCCTCCTATTACGGCAGGCCACTGTGCATGTAAATTGTCTTGAACCAGGCAAAGTTGGCTTGTCTACTGCCATTAAAAGAGCGATCAGTGGTACAGTACGGCACACGGTCGAGGGGTGACCCTACACCTGCCCAACCAGGTCGACCGACTGTGTCTGTTTGGTTGCAGCTTCATGCGAAGGCGTGGCGCACGCCCTTCACTGTACATGCTATTCCGAAGCAGCATACATGTGCCGCTGTGTTGCTGCGGGCTGGGGCAGTTCCCTTCAACCCAGCTTCAACCCTGCTTCAACCGTTTCTACTTGCAACTTGTAACAACGTGTCTTTTGGTGGGCCGTGCTACTCATCACGCATCCGAATCATGCATATCCCCGAAAAGGAACGCCTTGCTTGTGCTGCTTCCTGCTCCCCTGCCGCAACCCTGCCACACAGCCCCTCCCACCACCAGCCCCCTGCACAGCTCGTCAGCACTGTACCCTCCCGCCCAGAACTTCACAGAATAGCAACCCCACCACCGCTCCCTAATACGTTTTGCATCCCACACCCACTACGACTTGATGTGCTGCATGAGGCGCAGCTTGACCTCCGTGTAGTGCGAGAAGTCCGTCTTCTTCAGGTGATGCGTCTTGTCTGGCTCCGCCGCCGCCTCCCCTCCCCGGCTGGCCTCCCCAAAGTGGTCCTTGAAGGTGCTGACGGGCACGCGTGTGGTGCTCTCCATGCAGCCCGGGTTCAACCTCCGCCACATGTACATTGAGCGCTGCGTCGAGTCCATGCCTGCGTACTCGGCTTGCCGCTCGTTCAGCTGCGGCCCCTGGCGCCCTGAACCCCGGCCCGTCGTTGCTGCTGCGTCCGCCCTCCTGCCGCTGCCGCTCGCGCCTGGCTCCTCGCCCTCTCCTCGCCCTGCTGTTACTGGTGCAATGAAGCCGCCACGTGGGTCAACCCAAACGTATCCTTCCGTGTCCATTTGGGTCGGTCGCCGCGTATCTGGCACACGGGTGTTCATGTCCGGGTTGTTGTGCGCTGCGACGTAGTTGGTCTTCTGGTTGGCGGTCTCTGCGGCTTCGAAGGACTGCGTCGCTGCGAGGTCACGCATCGCCTGGTTACGCATGCTTGTCTGCGGTTAGGCCGCGGAAAAGGGATGGGGGCAGCTTACAGCAGGGCGAGTGGCTCGGGTTGCTGTATGGCCCGTGGGGTGTCGCAGGGGTGCCCCGTTTGGCCTCCCGTCGCACGCCCACGCCAAGCTTCGACTCACCTTCAGGTCTAACCCGCCTGACAAGATAGCTCCAACACGTGCGTTATGTGTGTCAGCTCCAGGTTCGTAAGCCCAGTTCCGCTGCGCCCAAGGAAAATTAGACAACCGAATAAGCGACGCGCCCGCATGGTTGCAGCAACGCCTTTACCGTGCGGCGAAGTTGAGCGGTGCTAACCTGGTATGTTTTACTTGAGTACGCCATGTTGTATAGAGGTGTCTGCAAATTTGCACTCCGGGCGTGCTTGCGAGTGGTGATGCGTTGTCGTGTATACTTCGTCCTTCTGCTGATACAAATGCACTGGTATCGTGGGTGTCTAGAACTTATTTGTTGACGAGTGTTACTGCTCAGGCCTTGTCGGGGCTTGAGTCGTTGAGTGCTCTAAGGACGTCGATGCTCCAGAACCAGGATGTGACGAGCATTTTGAAAACACTGGGCTCCTTTGCATGGTGAATGCTAAGCCATACTGTATCATGTCACGCGAGCTGCTTTGAAGCCCAGCTGTTGCTGGCTTTTCGTCGGGGCCATGGGGTGGGAGTTCAATGAGCATCAAGTTCGGCCAAATGTCCATTACTGGTCGCCGAAAGCTCATAAAGAGCGCAATGAAGTCAAGACGCGCCGGGAGCAGGCGCAGAAGGCGTACGATGAAGCAAAGGTGTGTGTTGACGCGCGTGTGGGCCGGCAAATCCTAAGCAACACCCTGAAACACCGCCCCACCACACAGCAGCGGCACGTTGCCCTAAACCCAAACCTCGTATCTGAATTCCCGAATGGTTAGGAACTCACAGCATAACCCGACACACAACATGAACATGGCCAGGCTACACTGCCTCTCAACCCCACGGCCAAGCCGCCTTCCTGTCTCACCTGTCACGCCCCCCGCTCCCGCCACACACACATACCGGTACCCCTCCCCGCCCACCCCAGCGCGCCACCGCCTCCGGCCACCACGCCGACGCGGAGCAGCGGCTGCTGCTGGCCGTCACCGCGTGGCCCGACAACCCGCGCTACAGCCTGGCGCTGGCCAACTGCATCTTCCTGGACCGCGGCCGACCGCACGACGCCATGACCTGGTGAGGGCATGCGTGAACCGCCAGGAACCGTGTGCGGCGTCAGAGAGTCACGGAAACCTGGTGATCTGGGGAGAAGGCGGACGCAGGGCTGCGATAGCGCCGTACAGGGCTGGTGCTCCATGGAGAGTGTCACAAGTGAAGATGTACTCGTCACGTGGCAGCAGCACAGTGCGCACGCTGCAGGTACCCGCCTCTAGTATTGCTGTGCACACATGATATGGAGAAGGCGTCAACCCGATCCGGGACGGGGTGTCTAGCCCTAAACCCTCCCCCGCCGCCTATCAACACCACGAGGTACGACGAGACTGTACGGCTGCGGGACTGTCCTGCACACCGCGCCGCGCGGTCCCGGGCCCTGTCCGCCGTGGGGCGGCTGGACGCTGCGCTGGAGGACATGGACGTGGCGGCGGAGGGGGAGCCCGAGGTGGGGAAGGTGCACGAAGCGTGACAAGGGGGAGACAGAGGGTTGTGACCACTAGTGAACGTGGTTGGCACAATCCCTACTAGGGGTAACAACAAGGGTGGCAGGTGCCAGGGGGCGGGAGGATCAGCGGGTGGGAGGGGGAGGAGCAGTCGGTGGACGGGGGGAAGGCTCTCACCCGCACCCCAAGCGCGCTCTGGGGCGGTGCATACGGCTTTTTTGGTGGGGCAGCAAACCAGCTGCGGTGCAGCTGCGGTAGGACTGGGGTGCCTCGCGCTTTGGCAGGGTAAAGGACCGGACGTGGCAGCAGCGGAGGTGGGTAGTTGGCCTGGTAGGCAGGGCCGAAGGAGGGAAAGCTGAAGAATGGTGGCGGCAGGAAGCTGCGGACAGCAAGCATGGCGGACTAGAGTACCTGTGGTTACGTCCGCTATTAGGCACCTGTTTCTGTTGTTTTACTCGCACACCATCCCGCCCTCTCCCCGCAGCACCCCGACTACCGTGTGGGCCGCGCCATGCTGCTGGAGCGCCTGGGGCGCTTCTCAGAGGCGGCTCAGGAGTACGGCGAGGCTCTGCCGCTGCTGCGGGCGGCGGGGCGGCCCGTGTTTGAATGCCTGTTCAACAGGGGGTACTGCTACAAGTGGGTGCGCATGGGCACACGTGGGTGTGGGGCGTGCATGGCGCGCCAGCGGTGATCGGGCTCGGGCAGCATGGTGGATGTTGGAACGACGATGGCACAACGGGGATGACAAAATGGTTTAAGCGCAAGGGGAGTGTTGGAGCGGTGGTGGTACCATACAGAGTCGTACTACGGCGTCGTGTCACGCAGCAACGGCTTCGTAGTGCACATGCTCGGCGTATGGCGGGACCTTGCGGGGGTGGGTCTCGGCGCATGCAGTGCCCAGGCAGCACACACACAGAATGCTGTTGCACACTCGTGTGGGCTCCTCGCAACGCTGTACCAACCTGTGTGTTGCGTCCACCGGCCTGCAGGCTGCTGGGGCAGTCCGAGGAGGCCATAGCGGAGCTGGAGGCGGCCATGCTGCAGAGCACCACCAGCATGACCGTGAGGGTGAGGGATGGAGAATGGGAACGGGGGTAGAGGGGACGCAAAGCGCGACAAGAGGATGACCACGGGGTTGAGCACGGCGCACGGACCAACCTTAGCGCTGAGTACACGCCAAGGGTTGGCGTGCGACCCCGGTCGGCCGGACGTCACAGTTGCTTACCGTATCAATGAGACATGGGCCTGCCCGTTAGTCCTCCTCCCCTTTCCCTCGCTGTCAACCTGCACACCATACCCGTGTCCTCCACCCCAGACGGTGTTGGGCGTGCTGTATCTGTCCAAGCGGCGCTACGCCAAGGCGCTGGACGTGTTCAGCGTGGTGGCGCAGCAGCAGCCCGCCTCCGCCTCCGCGCCCAACAACGCAGCACTGGCCGCCTACCTGGCAGCCACCGCAGACTACGACGACAGCAGCGCAGCAACACGGGCGGCGTCGCTAATGGCGCAGCGGCAGCGGGCGGCGGCGGCGGCAGCGGCGTCCGCTCGGGCGGGGCTTAGGGCTGGGGCAGGCGCGGGTGAGTGGTATGTGGTCCAAGGCGTGGGGTAAGGCCTTCAGCCACTGCTGGTGGTGAGGACACGGGCGATGCAAGGTCCGTTGGGCGAAGGGGAGGTGTGCAGGCATGCGGCTTGTGGCAGTGACTCAACCTGCGTCACCTATGCTTGTGCGTGTGCGCGTGCGTGCAGGGGATGACGGGGCCGACGCCGGCGGCTCCCTCAGCCGCAGCCTGGCGCATAGCGTCACCCTGGCCAGGGGGCAGGCGACGGGGCAGGTGGCGGACGGTGCGGCTGCGGCGGGCGGCAGCGGGACAGCGGCAGCAGCTGGCGCGGTCGCAGCCCTTGCGCCTGGCGGGTAAGTGGATTGTGTGTAAAAGGGCGCCTTGGGTACTACCCGGCTCTACCTGCGTGAGGGCGTGGTAAACAGCAGCTCAAGCTCTAGCAATGACCCGGACACAGCCTGGCGCTGCCATGCCCCCTGTTCGTCCGTCCGTTTGCCGGGCAATTTTCCCCACGCGCCTGGTTGAAGCCTTTGCTGCTCTGCCGTCTGCCCTTCGCTCGCCATCCTGCCGGACATGTGCGCAGTGCACGGACGCTAGCGGGCGGGGGCAGCACGGGCCGGGGCACCGCCAGCTCCTCCGTTGCGGCGCTCCTGGATTCCCGCGTTGCACGGGACGAGGGCCCACTGGCGGTGCCGGTGAGTGAGGGCGGCAACACACCGCAAAGGTTGGCCTCAACATCATGAGGGGCTGCATTGGGGCTGTATCGCGGCTGTATCGGGACGGGTCGCTTGGTGGTTCCAAACGTGGCACTGAGGGTCGCGTACAGAGGGGCGTTTCACGGCGCATCGGTGCCGTACATATGCCGCGCAGCACCTGTAGTGACAGCAGCAATGGAGCATGCTGGTGACGGGCCGATGCCAACTGCGCCTTCGGGAGTAGCGCTCTCGCTAGGACGTTGACCTGCATCCCTTCGACGCATTTCCAGGCACCTCGAGACGCTAGGCCAGGAGTTGCCGCTGCGGGGAGAGGGGCAGGAGGGCCAGATGTGGACGACGACACGGACAGTGGAGATGAGGGCGGCGGCGGACAAGGGGGAGTAGCAGGAGGGGGCCGGGAGCCGCCCCCGATCGTGTATCTGCCTGCAGACCCGCGGCAGGTACGGTGCAGGCATTGCTCGACCAGGGCAGGTGTGCGAGGGGAGGCATTCCGACACCGTGGGGCAGACAATTTTGGGGGCAGCACCTCTGGGTGGTGTGGTACAACGGCCAAGAACTTTTGATATGCTAGCCTGCAGATCAAACGTGGCACAAAAGGCAACGGGCAGCCTGATCAGCCTGGGATAAGATGGGTTCCGTAACCTGGTGCTGGTGCTGGTGCTGGTGCTGCGGACCTGTTGCACAGAGCTGCTTGTTGGCTTGCGTCTTGCTCCGCTTATATGCTCGTGCTTGTCTCATGTTGCAGTGGGCTGCCGATGTGGTGCGCGATAACGAGTCGCTGGCTGTCGCGGACAACGACAAGCGGATCCTGCTGGAGCAGGTGGGCCGGGGCACGTGGGCCACTGAGCCATGTGAGCATGGGAGCAGGGAGCACGGTAGCCTGCATCTGAGCACCTACGTCATGAAAGTACCGAACCACGCCTTGGGGTAGCAGCCGAAGTGGGCTGGGTGCTGGTGCGGCACACTGGGCTGCTAGGTGCGACACAGTTAGCCTGGAGCGCTGTTGCTGCTGCTTGCGGGTTCTTGTTCCATGGTTATCACAGCTTAACGGTCCCCGTGGCCACCTGTCAACTGCTGGCTGTAGTGTTCAGCAAGGGTCACGTTTGCCTGCCATGCCCCAACATGAGTGGTGCTGGCAAGTGACCGGCACCTATTGTTGAGTAAGGATTTCCCTGTTTTGCACGGGTGATTCGCAGGCGCTGCAGCGGTTCGATGTGGCTCTGGCCAACCAGCGGCGGCTGGAGGCGGAGCGGCGCGTGGCGGAGGCGGAGCGGCGGCGGCGGGAGGAGCAGCGCGAGGCAATCGCCAGCGGCAGGGTGGCGGCAACGGCAGCCGCGCTGGCGGCGGCGGCGGCGGCGGGCGGCGGCGACGGCGGGCGGGAGAGCGAGCGGCCGGGAAGGAACGAGCTAGACGCAGGTGGGGATTGAAATGCGCATGGACGCATGAAGCCTCTGCCCTTCCGGGCTACGACTGCATTTCGGAGCATTGCTACGTGCTCGGGGCACCCAGGGGCCGGTGTGGACTGACTATGGCACACATTATGATGCCGCCGTTGTGCTGCCACGTCCCGGTCGTGCAGATACGACCGCCGTGGTGGTGGGTGAGGGCGGGGACATCCCCGGCGGCCTGCTGCTGGTGGTGCGCAAGGACAACCGCACGCCCGGCACGGCCGTCGTACACGACCGCGAGATCGAGGACGGCGAGGTGCAGTACAACAGGTGCGCGCACGGCAGTGGCTTAAATGCCCACCGCTTCCCGGGAACGAGGTGTAAGATACCAGTACAAGACATGGCAGGCGCACCGGTACATGCGTTACCACTTCCCTCACCCTGCTGCTTTACCTCTCACGCCTCCCCGCCCACCTCCCTCCGGCCCCAGGGGCCTGGTGCTGCTGTCTCTGGGGCGGCTGGCGGAGGCGGAGGCGGACCTGGACGCAGCGCTGGCGGCCAACCCCCACCATGCGCACTACCCCTACTACCAGGCAAGGCCGTACCTGCGCCCTCCGCCAACCCCAGCTGTTGACCAAGGGCTGCACAACACTCGCTTGCAGCAGGCTCCTCTCATTACGTGTAGCATCACTGCCTGCCGCTGAGCCGAAGACGGACATGTCAACAACGCCGGCAAGACCGAGTTCCGTTCAAGGCGCCTCGGCTTGTGTTTTTCGCCTGGTGTAACGTGTAGCATCATGCCAGCCTGTAACAGCATTGCCATAAACTTGCAACCCCTTGAGGAAGTTTGCCAGCCATGCCATGCACATGCGGTGGTGTGTGCACGCCCCTACCACGCTACGGCATGCCATATGCTCGTGTGCCGCCCTCAAAGCCTGGACACCCACTAACCCCCGGCAAATCTCGTGCCCCGTGCTGCTGCGGCCTTCCACGTGCAGGCTGTGGTGTGCGCGCGGCGGGGGCAGGACGACAAGGCCATCCAGTGGGACAACCTGGTGGGTGGGAAGCAGGGAGACCCCCTGCCCCAAGGGCGCAGAGGGGGCACGCCATATGCGGCATACGGGTGTGCGTAGTACGGATGGGCAGGAACAGCCCGTACGACCAATTCATCCTTCGTAGGGTCTTAAGGTGGTCTTCGAACGAGACCGCGGCTGCACCGCGCTGAGAAGGAGCGTCCCTTTGGCGATCTGCTGGGAACCGCGGGCCCAGCACGGAGCTCCCAGCTGCACGCCGTCCACGCGTTGTGTGCCCTTAGGTATTTGGTTCTGACTACACTTCTACTCTTTAACATCGTGCGATACGCACCGTACCTCAAGGTCCCGAAGCACAAGCCCCGCCATTCGCATGCGCTGTACCACTTAGGTACCGAGTGTGACGTCCACGTACGCTGACACCGACATGAGGTGTGCCGGACGCTCCCCGCGCCTCCCGCAGGCCATGCAGCGCAACCCACGCTGGTCTCATGCGCTGTACCAACTAGCACTTGACCGCCACGTGCATTCCGTGCTGCGGTCAGGTTAGGCAATGTTTCTGTTGACATCTCCCGTGTGCTCCCCGCGCCTCCCGCAGGCCCTGCAGCGCAACCCGCGCTACTTCCACGCGCTGTACCACCTGGGCCTGGTGCTGGCGCTGCGGGGCGAGGCGAGGGAGGCCATCGCGCGCCTGGACGCGGCGGCGGCGCTGCGGCCGCGCGACTGGCGCATCATGGAGGCGCGCGCACGCGTGCTGCAGGTAGGCGATGGCACGTGGCACTGGTGGCAGTCCTGACACTGCAGAGGCAATGGTGGGCAGTTGGGCACGGTGGGGAGCCAACAGGAGGCAGCTTGAGCAAAAGTTTGACCTGAGTCAAGAAGGAGATGGGTGCTGTGCTACGGTACCCGTACCAGTACCAGTACCAGCATGACCCGTACCAGGGACGGACAAGGTAGGGCTGCTCCCCCTGGCCGGGCGTTGCCCAATGGACTGCAAGGCCAAACACCAGATACACGCTGCCCGCCAACGCGGCCCTGAACACGTGCGCCCGTGCTCCACCCAACCGAACGCGTGTGCACGCCGACACCAAAAACCTGCTGGACTGGCGTTCCATGCTGGTACAGCGCTCACTGCCACAACCCTATGAGACTGCATCCCATGCCACAATCGTTCACTGACCACCACACCCTTTCCATTCTCCCACCTACCCAACTAATAAACATCGCCCTAAACCCCGGACCGCTCCTCGGGCCTGCCGACCTCACCCGCAGGACCTAGACCGCCACAGCGAGGCACTGCCGGCGCTGCAGGCGGCGCTGGCGGCCGTGCGGGCGGACGGCGACCAGCCGCCCGCCGTGGCCGCCCGCCTGCACTTCGCCATGGCGCAAAGCGCGGTGGCGGCGCACCAGCCGCACCTGCTGCGGGAGAGCCTGCGGCAGGCGCGCCTGCACGGACAGGTGCGTGCGTGGAGGTTGTAGGGACGGGTGCGAGCGCTGATAACGCGGGGGGTTGCATCGGGCAGGTGCACCGTGGGAGGCAGCTTCTGGGCATTACCGTCCCACACCCTGGTCGCGGGGCCCACGCTGTATCCCGTGCTTGTGCCCGTGGCACTGCACATGGCAAACCCTGACGCTCCCCTGCGCGCATGTTTTCAGCCGTTGCCGTATGTCTCTTGCGGTGATTGTACACGGCGTACCGCACCTCCGGGCTTTTGCATGCGTTTCACTGCCTCTCTCCCTTTCTCCACCCTCTCGCCCAGGACCCCGCCTCCGTGTACAACCTGCGCGGCTGCCTGGCGCGCAAGGAACGGCAGTTCCACGACGCGCTGCGCTACCTCAGTCGTGCCGTACGGCGGGCGCCGCAGGGCGGCGACGCGCGCTTCCTGTACGACAGGGCGCAGTGCTACGCCGACATGGGGCAGTGGCCGGAGGTGGGCGAGGACGTGCAGGCCCGCGTTTGGACGGGGTGTCCATTGGCCGCAAAATGCAATACCGGTAGGTCGGTGTTGCTGTGTCACATAAGTAATACTCAGCTCTTCGTGCGTTATCAGTCCGCAAGTGTGCAGCGTTGCAGCTGCGGGGACACAGTTACGCACTGTAAAGCAAGTACTAGTGGAGGGCGGTGGCGAGGGTCCGCAAGTGTGTGCTTTCAACTTGCCGCCCCCTAGGCCATCGACGACTTGACTGCCGCCCTGGAGCTGATGCCGTCTGCACCCCTGCTGTACTTCAGCCGGGGGGCGGCGCACCTGCAATACGACAGCGGCGACACGGCGGCGGCGGCGGAGGACCTGGCTAGGGCGGCGGAGCTGTGTGGGGTAAGCCCTGACCCGCTTCTCCTGCCTTAGCTGCTGACTGGCTCCAGCGTGTGCAGGCGACCCCGGACTGGCGCCTCTGCTTCCTTACGTCCTTCCGCTTGCGCTGGCATGCACAATACACTCCAGTAGAGTGTCGGCGTCGCAGTACCTGAACACCGCCGTACTGTATGTTGATCCTCGGTGTGTCCAGGGTGTGCTACGCGGCGAGGGGCCCCTGTGGGAGTCGCGCAAGTTCATGTCCAGTGGAGCGGGCTCGCCAGACCTCAGCCCCTCTCTGTGGTGAGCACGGGAGCACGTGTTCTAGGTGGCCCGGTGCGCAGCCGGCCCAGGCCCGTCACGCCGCACGCTGATTTGGTGCAGACATGGCGGGCGACCGTAGCGCGGCAGTGTAACCGTAGAGCGGCAGTGTAACACGCTTGGTAACACGCATAAGAAACAGTACCGGACTACCGGTAGTGCCGGACAAGGCGGGTTAACACTGGACGGAGCAGCGGGTGCAGGTATCATCTTGTGGCCTGCGCTCCTGCCTTTGGCAAACTTGGGACGCACGTTTGCTCCCTCTGCCGTGCGCTGTGAGGACTGCGGAGGCTGCTGTGCAGAGTGCACCAGCAGGCAGGCCGTTTAATCTGGTTCCTCTGCTGCCGGCACCCGCGCTCCTGCCCTCAGGTACCAGCTGGGCTGTGCGCAGGCGCGCTGCGGGCGCGCTCCAGCCGCGGTGGCCTCCTTCCGCCGCGCCTGCAGCACCATGCCCGGCCACCCAGTGTTCCTGCACGAGCTGGCCAAGGCGTGCCAGGTGCGTGCAGTGCAAGGCATGTTTCAGGGTCGAGGAGACGGCCTGTGGATACAGGGCAGTGTGAACCAGGGTGTCAACGTAGTACGGGCGTCAGTTGGTGGGGCCATATGAGCGTACTATCTGCCTGGGGATGGCCTTGGCGTATGGCGAAGGGCCACGCCAACAGTGTTGCATCTTGCATGGGCCACTTCGGGGCCCCTTCGGGGCACGAGATAGCGCATAAGATAAAAAAGCGAGGATTGCCCCTTTGGGCCCCGGAGGGCAAGATAAAGTCGTTGCCCGCTGCCTGTGTGGCAAGCAAAATTGTCTCGTAGTAGGGAAGGAGGTGTACGGCAGCTCATACCGTCATGCCGTACCGGCGCATACTGCATGTGTGCTAGCCACCCATGAGCTCGGCTGTGCTACTTATGGCTAAGCAAGCGTTGCCCTGTGCTTTTCCTTGTTGCTGTCCCTCAGGCTGCAGGCGACTACGCAGAAGCGCTGGACAGCTTCAATAAGGTCATTGCGTTGCAGCCTCGCAATGCGAGGGCCTACCTACGCAGAGGCCTCGTGCTCAAGTGCCTGAAGCGCTACGACGACGCAGCCGGAGACTTCATGACGGCCAGGAGGCTGGAACCCAGTAACCCAACCATGCAGCTGGACCCCAGGATGATCGGTACGTGCGCGGGGCCATCGCATGCACAAGTAGCAGCAATTTCAGTTCGCTCGCTGACGCTACGTACACTGCTTCCTGCAGGTGAGGTCCAGGCGCTGGAGCTGTGCGCACCCGGCGCCGAGGACGAGGCGTTCCTGCTGACCAGGTTCTAGTGAAACCGAAGCGAGCAGTACCGTCAAAGCCTTACACCAAGATGCTTACAACAGAAGCAGCAGTAGTGCAGGACACCGATGTGCCGGTACCTGAAGCATTGCACCCTGGCATGCCTTGAATGGCAAGCCGCGTCCTGGCGCGATGCAGTCTGTCCTGGCACGATGCACTGATACGAGTGACTCCCTCATTGACCGCACATGTTCCCAGCCGGTACCCACGCAACGGTACCTCCTGCGTCCTGCACGCCGACCTCATTAATAGGCAAGGGAAGGTGCACAAACGGCCACATAGCCCCGCATGTACACCTGAAAGCATAATTCCTCCAGTCCGGCAGCCTACAACTATAAACGACACCAGCTGCCACTGCGACCCACCACAATTTAACGACTCGATAGGTGCTCCTTGCCAAACACCCCTTGCATCCCATGAATGCGAATGCAATGTAGCATGGTCCACGCGCCAACCGAGAGCCATGTCCAAGCCAACAATCAGTTCAACCATTACTTGGCGTCTACATGCACTCTTGTCCAAGCATCAGAAAATAGGGTACAAGAAGGGCAGACTGCCCCTCATGCGTAGTCTATGCGACCCCAGCACAACGACGCAACCCACAGACACCGCCTACCACGCTACGCCGGTCAACCAGCGTGAGGCTCCATCTTCACCTTCACGCTGCCCTTGGGCGTCACCGTCGAAGCGTCGCTGTGCTCTCCAGGGCTGCTTTCGCTCTGCATGGGGCTGTCCAGTGGCGACGGTATGCAAGCACGGGACAGCACATCGCCCAGCGGAAGCGATCCCAGCTTCCGCAAAGCCGTGCTGCCCAGGAAGCGCGACCGCTTAAACAGGAGAGAGTTGAAGCCGCGCTGCAGCGCCCGCCCGCCTCCGCCTGCCAGCATGTGCACCGCGTGCAGCAGCCGGAACAGGCAGTCGAACGGGGCAACCGCACCCGCGGAGCCGTCCGCCGCGCCCAGAAGCACGCTCGCCACCAGCGCCGGCACCAGCACGCTCACCAGGCAGGCCGCGGCCTTGTCGTCACCAGGCAGGAGCGAGCAGACCACCAGCAGTGTAGCTATAAGTACTGCGGCAAGGGTAGACCTGCTCGTCTTTGCCTGGCTGGACAAGCCCGCGGCCGCACCGGCGCGAGTGATGTTCAGCAGCTGGTTCTTGAGCGATGCATTCTCGCGCGCGAACTGCTCCAGCATAGCGCGCAGCTGGGAGTTCTCGCTCTCAATGCTCTGAGGCACAAGGTAAGGGCATAGGAGAAGGGACAACACACGTTAGCTTCAGGTCATTCTTTGCCACGTGAACCTAACGCTTTTAGATATGCGCAGGCAGGGCAAGGCACTGAGTACTGTAGCGGTTAGGAAGTGGGACCAAGTCACACATTGTTTCTAACTTGCAAAGCCTACCTTCAGCTTCTCCTCCAGCTCGGACCACATCGCCTTCTTACGCTCACGAGAGCGCGCGGCGGTCACGCGGTTCTTGGCCAGCCTGCGCTGCCGGCGCCGCTCGGCGGGATCCTCAATTGCGCGCCAGTCCACGTCGGGCGCCTTCCGCTTGTTGCCCGCTGAGCCCTTGCCCCCACGGCTCTGCACCATGTCCTCATCGTGGTCTGTGTCAGAGCTGTCGCCAGAGTAGTCGTGGCTGCCTTGCCGGCTTGTTACGACCGGCTGGGAACGGGCCTTGGCCTGCTCGAGCTGCTGCTTTTGTTGTTGCTGGTGCTGCTGTAACATTGCTGCTGCCGAAAATGGGGCTGCGATTGGGGCTGTAGCGGCCTGTGACGCGGCCTGCAGCATCATCGCAGTCCACATCTGTTGCGCGGCTGCGGTGGTGACAAGGCGGGGGACGCCGCTGCATGAGCCCACAGGCGGCATAACCGGCACAGCTGGAAGCGTGCAGCTAGCCGGCGCCGGAGCCACAGGTGAAGGCGAGGTCGCTCCGCCCTCGGACTGGCACGTCGACGAAGTTTCCGAGGAAACTGCAGGAGCGGAGGCCGCGGCCGGGGCAGCCACAGCCGCTGGGGCTGGGCAAGGCGCAGGAGCAGGAGCAGCTGCTTGCGCAAACCCTGACTCCGTCGACTGCAGAAACTGCATCAGCTCGTCTTGGAAGAGGTCGTCGATGTCATCCGGCAGAGGTGGGAACGGGGCATCGCCTGGCTCTGCCAAGAACGAGGCGAAGACATCTGCCATTTGTCTAGGTGGCTGGAAAAGGTTCCTCAAGGCAGCCGCGCGGGTCCCAGCACCTTGGTTGAAAAGACCTGTAGCGCGTTTGCTAACTCCAACCTCGAACCTAGCCTACAAGAAGTACCTATGTATGTAGGCTACCGTCCTGTACTACTGTTTTTGAAAGGAGAAGCGGCGTAACAGGGCACTTTATAGGAGAACGATGCCGGACAAAAGTTGCGATATTGGCCTGTCCGACACCTTTTACGCTGGCCCTGTGATGTATCTATGCAAAGTATAAATCAACCCGCTTTATTTCAAGTTTGCTGGACTTGGACAGGGTGTCCCCACTGCGGTTGACCCAGGCACAGGTAGCTGCACGGCACGAATGCTTGGTAGTAGGCAAGACATAAACATGTACAACAAACAAACTGGTTTGATAGTGAGCTAGTCGCTCAGTCTCGGTACAACGCCTAGCGAGTGCGCACTTTGGCCCAGCCTGGCCCAGGCGTCGCCAGCCCCGGTCGTCGCCAGGCGCGTGCCATACCTGGCCGCAGTGCGCAAGCCCAAACGGCCAAGGAGTGCGGCATTTTGCAACACTATCCTGCTGGCTTGAAGCTGCACACTTTGCCATGCAAGAGCTCTGGCCTCTTGCGTTTTGGACATGACCCTTTGTTGCGTAAACCATCCCCCGCCAACCACGAGGGCGCTCCCCATAACTACCGACGCAAATGCGTGACAAGGACCTGGAACGGAAAGGAATTGCTACGGCCCGCGCCAAAGCAAGCGCGCCGGTCACAGACAGGGTCGCCTTATCGCTGACACGTGCCGGCCGTTGCCTCAACGGCAGGCAAAACCCTGTGCCCCAACGGCTGGACACTCTGTTTCACTCAAATGCCGGCCGGCAAATAATCATGGTACCTTCCTAACGTAACTGAGCAAGAGATGGAACCCCACTGACCTCGTATGTCGAACATGGAGTACCGACGCCTGGCCTGTACCGCCAAAACCGTCGCCGCGTGCAACCGCATGTGCCAGCCCTATGGCAGGGGTGCCCGGTGCCCACACCACGGTAGCCACTCCCTAACTGCGCGGCTGGCTGCAGCCGCTGCGCCACAAGGGCTTGGCCCCAGTCCGTTTCGGCTTTGCCGCAATAATAAGAAACAGCTGATGGAGCCGTGGTGGCCTGAGCGCCCGGCTGCATACTTCCTGTGTGGGAGTTGGTGGCGTTCTATGCAACTGTTTTGTGCGCCGGTAACCCCTTCACGCTTAGTTGGATTACAGCATTAGCAACAGCGTCGACACGCCGCATCCGACCGTATCTCACCCTGCAGAAAAGGCAATGCTCGCATGCATTGAAGAGCGCACGCGGGACGCTGCATACAACCATCAACGGTGCAACCCCGCAGCCCTGCATTTTATGGCTGCTGCCAAACCAGCACGCATCCCAGGTCAGTGCTTAGACAGACCTCCATGCCTACAACAGGCCTACTTCGGCGTTGTCGACACACCCAGCCGTGCATCCCAACCACCGCCAACAAAGCCAGCCACACCAGTCAGCGTCATGAACACATGCACCGACGTTCACTGACCCAAATCAACAGGTTAACGTACATATCGGTACGTACAAGCAATATGGTCATACAATGTGTCCAGTCACGAACACCCCAACACCCATGCTGTCACGCGCCACGGCCCTGCACAACAGGCCAAACGAGCGCCCAGGGGCCAAGTCGACAAAAATTGCACCCACCCCTTCCAGGGCCCACAAAACGAACTGTCCAAGCGAGCCTGTTTGTTTGTTTGACTGTTTGGTTGTTTGTTTCCTTTTACGCGCTCTTGGCCTCGATCATGTCGGCCACGGCGTTGTAGAAGGCGGCGAAGTCGCGGTCGTGGTCGGCCATGGCGCGGCGCAGGATGGGCACGTGCTCCGAGGGCACCATGTTGAGCACCGCGTTGTGGCCAATGGCGGCGTGCTCGGCCTCGCCTGCAGGGGAGGTGGTGTAATGGGGGCAGAGAGGTGCCTCAGCCAGACGCGCGTGAAGCTCCGTGCATGCCACGTCGCTTGCTGTGTTCATAGACGACGGATCACAGGGGACAGAGCGCAGGGCGCCGAGAGCAGGGCGTGGCATCCGCACGCCCAACGTGCTTCGGCCCTTGAGCCTCCGGCTCGTACATGGGTCGTTGCACGTGCGGAGGGGAGAACCCTCGCCGTGCAACAGTGACTGACCAACGTGCCTCGGTCCGTGGACAACTACCTCAGCCATGCCCACATCCATGAGGGGGAAGGGCAGGCCAGCCATCACCCGCCAGGCCCGCGACGTGCCTCCTAAGCCATGCACCTCGCCGGGTGCCCCACAGCCCTCGCAGTACTGCACCCCTTTCCTGTGCAGGAGCCCACGTTTCGGAGATCCCTTAGACATCCGCAGTTTCACGCGTTCCACACGTACCCCCTGCTAATACCGCAGCTTGATAGCCGCCCAGTACGGGTCAGCACCGCCCCATCCCACACAACCCAGCCAGCCTCACCCTCCGCGTGCACCTCCAGGAAGATCCAGTCGATCTTCTTGCCCTCGCCGCGGAAGATGCGCTCGTCCAGCTGGCGGAAGCTGTCCAGCATCCACGTCTTCTCGTAGTCGGCCAGGTACTCAATGGCCAGGTTGTAGCCCAGCGCGTACGAGGCCTGCGCACGAATGGGGCACAGCGCAGCAGCACGTCGTGAGATAAGGCAAGCAGGAGGGTAGCCCACGCAACTCCGGTCACTCAGCACTCCCAACCGCAATGGTCACGCACCTCGCATAAAAGCCTCCTGACCAGGCCACCACAAGGACTAGCATCGCCGGCCCGGCACCTGCACACGCTGCCACACCCCCTTTGCCCCCCCCCCAGTGCCCCCCGCTGCCGCACCCACACAGCGCGCAACACCCAGTCCCCTACACCCTTCGACCTCCGCCCCTTCAGGCCCCCACCTGCTCCAGGGGTGCGTTGAGGGCGGTGCCGCCGCTGCTGATGTCGCGCATCATCTGCTCGAACAGCGCCTTGGCGTGGTGCGGCGCGGGGCTGTCGGCGATGAGCTGCTGCAGGTCGTAGCCGAACAGCGAGGTGAAGAAGTCGGAGAACAGCTCGCGGTGGGTCTTGACTGCGGGGAGGAAAGGGGAAGGGGCAACGGGGCGGGGCATGGGCTCAGAACGGTCAGAAGGATGGAACAAGCGGTTGATGAGCGTTTTGGGGGCTTCAGGGCCGTGGCCGCTGGTCCTGTCAGGACCTGGTAGCAACGGGTTGTTGCTGTGCCTGTCATGCGCAGCACCGCCAGCAACCCTCACTGGAAAGTGCATCCTCGCCCAAGGGTGCAGTGGGAGAGCTAGGACGCCTGCCCAACCCTATCCACAGGCAGCCCCACATCCCACTCCCGCTGTCACCACTCCATACACGGCTGGCTTCCAGAGTGCCCCAAAATAGCCACGGTCCGATCAACCCGTCTGCGAGGAACCCCGCCCCGCGCCCCACCGCCACTCACGCTGCGGCTGGCCGTTGTGCATGCCGTACTCGCCCGCCAGCGGCTGGATGAGGTTCTTCAGCGCCAGGTCGCGGCGCACGTAGTCAGACACGCCGATGGTACGCTGGACCTGTGGAGACACAGCGGAAGGGGGTACAGCACGAAGGGGTTTCATGTGCACCTGGCCGTTACCGGTACGTGAAGAGAGGTGGGTTGGGGTCAGTTGAGGCGTAAGGGCAAAGGTGTCCTGCCGAAGAAGAGGGCAGGGAACGCATCACCGTCTGCCTCAACTCGTTCTGCCTCCGTCCCCACCATATCCCACACGGTCTCTGTCCCGTCACCCCTCCCTCCGCCGCACGCCTCCATCCCCTGGACCCCTTCCTCACCATGAGCAGGCAGTGCGTGAAGGCGGGGTTGAAGGACTCCAGGTTGAAGCACAGCTCGTTGAACACGGGGCGCAGCACAGCCTCTGCAGCCACACAGGCAACACGCACAGCGTTGGGGCACATGCACAATGTGTGAAGCTCACCGAATGCCCATACCTCAGTCACAGCATAAGGAAAGCCGAAGTACCATCCCTGATGAGCATGCATGCTTAGGTGCTGCAAAGGGTGGTCAACGGGTTCCTGCCCCAGCCGGCTGTTAGAAGCGAGCATGGCTGCAAAACATACTACAACGGACGGCTATACCCCATGCTCTCACCCCAGCGGTCGGCGGGGATGGCGCGCAGGGCGTCGTTGAAGCGGCGCAGGGCGGCGATGGAGGCGCCCTGGTCCAGCTCAGCCTGGGGGACACCGCAGGGAGGGGGAGGGGAACCGCGTGCAGCGAGGGAATAAGTGTATGGACACGGAGCACCGCTGCTACCTGCATGCAATCAGTGACTTGGTGGACAAGCATGCGGGGGCAGAGGGCCGGACAGGTGAGCAGGAGCGAGTGGTTGGGTGTGAAGGTAGATGACCGGGAGGCAGGTTTGAAAGTGCGGCATGGGCGGAGGGGGCGCGAGGGGTGTGTCAAGAAGCCCGGGACAGCAAAGGCACGTGACGGCTGAGCCGATTCAGCGCGGCGGTGTCGATAGCAACGTTGCCATTGTGGGGAGCAGGGGAGCCGCCAAGGCCCTAGGGCAGCCTCGGACCCTCGGTACTCATGTGACATACGCAGGGAGTGCCGTACATGCCACACTGAGTACGTATATCAATATTGGGGCTTGGCAGCAATTTAGCACGGCGTGCTCTGAGGAGGGGCGTGGAATGGCTGACGACCCTCACTGCAACTGCATGTCACTTGACTCCTGCACCCTTACCTCGAGGGACTCGACCTGCTCCTTGGAGATCAGCTGAGGCAGGTCAGCACGGTCGCACTGGTGGCCTGTGAGCAAGCAGGAAAGCGCTTTAAACGCCTTGTAACGCACAATGACTGCCACATTCCGACATTCCGCGACTGTCGGGACTCTGACAAAGTCTTTCCGGCAATTCCTTGCACCCACCAGGGCCGTGAATGGTAACGTTCCACTGCTCCTTGGCCGGGGCAGCCACATTGCTCACGACCAGGCTGCGGCGAGCCTGTCAACGGAAATTGGGGTCCCGCAGCCGTCAAGCCCTTCACTCTCGGAACAGCTTGCATGGAAGCTCCGGTCGGCAATTGAGCTTTGGCATACTCTTATAAGTTACCTTAACGCTGCTGCGGACGCCAGCGCGCACAACAGCAGGCACAGGCGAGCTGGTCGCCGGCCGAGACGTGGCAGCGGCCACAGCGCGCTTGCTGGACAGAGCGAAGGCCATTGTATCAACGTTAGTTTATGGGTTTCACGGTCGTTGGACATGCGGGCAAACCTGTGCACCGTGGTCAAGTAGACGCTGGGCCTCAATCGCGGAGTACGACGTGCCCAGTCCGCAACCAGGAGCGGCCAGGAGCGGCCAGTGCATGACACAACCACAGTGCAGAGCAAGGTGGTGTTCCGAGTATGACGCTGTTGGACTGTTGGACCTGCTCGGTCGCCTACGTGGCAATGCTGGTTGCGGAAGTCAAGGCGACGCGATCTGGGCCGTTATAAGGTCACGGCTAGTTGTGGGGACAATAAAGCTTGCAAAATGCGAGTTGACTTCCATCGGGGGACCTCCGTATACTCCAAGAACGGGGGGCGCACTCGGCACGTGGCATCTGGACAAGCCCTTCAGGCTCGGCTTTGTCCGTTCCTGGCCCCGTGTAGACGCTGAGACACACGTCCTAAAACTGTGAGATGACACTGGACCGCATGTCAAGACCTTTGGCGTGCTCGCAGTTTGTTCAGCACACCGACTGCACGCCAGGTGCCCCTGTCCGCTGCGCAAGATCGTTTGCATCCCTCATACCACCACGGCCAAATGTTGGTCCGTATGCCATCATGTCCAACCATCAGGCCCATGAGCTCTTGTGCAGCTGTCTGCACTTAGTGCAGTCAAGAAAAAGCTAAAGGACCCATAGAGTCTAGGGTTGCCATGAATCTACCGCAAGGTGGCACCAATCTGGGTCGGCCCTGAAACCGGTGCAAGGCACCAGGGACGTTTGCTGGAGGCGCCCGCAGATCAGGCCGGCCGGACAGGCCGTGCAAGTGCGCAATACAGGCGCCTGCCCTTCTCTGCCCTCACTGCTGATGGCCAGCCTGCACTCTGGTGCCGTGCCGCTCACAGCTCTCCATCACGCCGACCCCGCTCCGGCCCAAGCTGCACCGCCGCCTCCCCAGGCCACGCAGGGCCGACCTCCACACCACACGCATCCTGACTGCTTGCCACGTGCAGCCCCAGGTCAATACCGTACACCTCGTTTACGTAATAGAATGGGTATGTGTACGGCACTCGCCCGCTGCCACCGCCAGCCTCCCTCTCCCACTGCAGGTGGCACAGGTGGCCCCCGAACACAAACGCCTGCGAGCCCCACGCGCTGCCACGTGTGTCGTACAACGCCACGGGCAGGTCCGGCAGCCGGGTCCACGTGATGATGCTGGCCGCACAGTCAAGCGTGAACGCCCACGCGTCAGACGCACACTTGAGCCCCGGGGTCGTCAGCGTGCCGCCCGCAATCACGCCCACGCGCAGAGCAACCCGGCTCCCACCTGCCTGCTGCTGCTGCTGCTGGTGTGGCTCTAGCACCATCACCGTGTCCATAGCAGCCATGTACATCCTGCCGGGTGGGGTCCCCCCAGCTGCAGCGGCATCGGCGCCCGCTGTGCTACCGGCAGCTTCCGCCCGCATCTGCCGCAGCTTCCTCCAGCTCCTCACCCGCACGTCAAAGAACCATACATCATCCCGTATTGCTGTTTTGTTGCCTTCCTGCACCCTCCCGCCGAACAGCAGGAAGCCCACCGCCCCCTCACTCGAGGCCCCCGCCGCCCCGCTGCCCTGGCTGTCGCTTCCTGCCGCATTTGGAACCGTCACAGGCCCCCACCCCACAAGCGCGTGACCTAGCCTCCTCCCCGGCCCCCCTTGCGCCTCCGGGACCTCAACCGCCAACTGCTCCCAGCTGTCGGACTCCGGGCTGTATGACCAGACGTCGCCCTGGCCGTCGTGCGTGCCGCCGTACAGTACAAAGCGGCCGTCTACGGCAGATGCGCCGTGGAGGTAGCGCTGCCCGGGGCTGGGCTGGGCGGCACTGGAGGGAGCACCCTGCTGGGTCCGGGTCAACAGGGGTGGGGTGGAGCAGTGATGGGTGGTCATTATTCCTGTGCGGCTCACGCATGTCGGCTACCGGAAATGGTCATCTATTGGGTCCGAAGACGGTCATAGCAGCGCCCTGCGCCTTGCAAGTATGCCAGGCTAGGCCAATCTGACAGCACGTCATTCGCGTGGCAGGACAGGGTGCACGGACAAACGTCAACTGGTTCCCCTAGCGACCAAGATCGCCCGCCCAAGCACCTTCCGCACAGCACCCACCACAAGCGACCACGTCTTCCGCAGCAGGTTGAAGCGCCACAGCTCTGCAAAGTCGTTCCCAGGCTGGTAGTCGTGCCTGTTGGTGCGGCTGTAGCCTCCGTCGTGCCCCCCGTACATGTACAGGGCGTCCCCCACTATGGCCGACGCGTGCCCAAAGCGCCCGCAAGGAAGATTGTGCGCCCGACCTGATGAGTATGCCGCATGGGCTTCATGGTGGGACGCGTGGTCGGACAGCAGCCTCCAAGCGTGAGGGGCGGAAGCAAGGTCCATCGCCCACGTGTCGCTCAGCCATGTTGGGCTGGAGGACCCGCGGTCGTAGTAGTAGCCATGCGTTGTCACCATATTCCCTTTATAGGTGTTGCATGTGTGGCTGTAACGGATGGAAGGCGAGCTACGGCTTCCGGCTGCGTCGGGAGTTTGGGGATGTATCACCCTCCATGCTGCAAGGGACGGGCTTAGGAGAAGGCTAGCAACGCATAGTTGTAGACAAATGATCCTGATGTCGCTATTTTGGCGCGTATGGGACACCCAACGCTGTGTTGCGAGTTGGCGGGAGAACATGTGTCGCGACGGGCGGAGCCTGTACTTCAGCGTTCCGCAAGCGTGACTATGCCTAAGAAGAGTAGCAATTGTGATACGTCCGCTAGGCATACAATTCGATGCTGGCTCCCGGCCCTGATCGAGGAGCACTCCACGGCACCATGCACATGTGGGGTGGAGCTTCCGCACTGGGGCTCCTGCCTTGCACCAGCCCAAATCGCCACAGAAATGTTCAGACCTGAACAAGGCACCCCATCCTACTCCACAAGTCACTCAGCACAAGCACGAACGCCTCATCTCGACCAATGCACGCAAGCACCCTCCTGCCACGCGTGCAGCCACGTAACCCCCTCCAGGCCTTCAGACAATACATGCCCAAAGGGGTTGTTGCCCCGAAGGGGCCCCGGAGGGCATATATAGCCCCTTTGGGCCCCTTCGTTGTTGCCCCTTTGGGGCAATAACGTAACCCCCTTCCAGCAGCACTACCCAAATGCAAAGGCATGTCACACAGCACTCTATCTAGATCTTGAGTTTCAACCCACGCTCTGATGGCAGGCTGTCCCTGACTGTCTCCATCATGACTGCCCCCATCGCATGTACCAGAACGCGCCGCCACCGCACGTCGCTAGCCCTAGGTCATCGCACACGGGCAAGCGCGGCTTGAACGCAAGCAGCTCGCTTTCGCACTTGCAAGCGCCGGCAAGCATGCGCCCCCGCGTACAAGCTCGCGTCTGTCACGGCTCTCGTCTGTCTCTCAGCGCTCACGAGCTCTCACGCTCCGTGCAAACAGTACACTGCAGCTCCTCACCTCCTTCCCCCATTTCCCTACGCCCCGAACAAGCGCTAAGCAACACCCACCCACAAGGTAGTTCCAATTCCAACCGCCTGAACACTCCTGAATAAGGTCTTCCACCCTTCGTCGGCTGGCCGCGTCGCACTCCTCGACAGTCCCCCAGGCGCTGCTAACTCGTCAAGCCGTCGTCCTGCCCTGTGCAACAGTTGATAACATGCAGGCAGCACACCGTGTCCCACGCCACACGCTCCTCAGTCGTCCAGGCGCGTCATGATCTCCGCCCCGTTCTCCGTGATGAGGATGGTGTGCTCGAACTGGGCGCACAGGCCGCGGTCCTTGGTCACCACCGTCCAGTTGTCGCGCCACGTGTCGCAGCGGATGCCGCCCTGCGGTGTGGGTTGGGGGTCGCGGTTGGGTGAGGCTTGGGGGCGGGGTCCGGGTGGTATATGGGTACGGATGGATGTGGCGGCAAGCGGTGGGTGCAAGAGGGCTAGTGTCCCGCGGGGTGTGCAGTTGCGGCGAGGAAGGCGGCCACTGGCAGGTGCTGGGTTGACAGCGGGCGACCACACTCCCTATCCCGAGTTAGCGAAAAGTGGCAGGCAGGTGACATGCGGCTACACGGGCTCAGGGTGCGCCGATACTTCAGCGTCCCTGTGCGCAACACATAATGCGCTGCTTGGCTGCCCACCTGTACGTATGCCCGCCGTTCCGACCCAGAACCCGGCCCCGATCCCCTCCTCCCTTACACCGCCCATCCCCGGTCCCACGACGCCCACCCTCCCACCTGCACGATCATGGGCTCGATGGTGAAGGTCTCCCCCAGCTGCATCACGCCCGGCTGCGTGTTCTTGTAGTGGAAGATGGTGGGGTGCGAGTGGAAGGCCTGACCCACGCCGTGCCCCACGTAGTCCCGGATCACGCCGTACTTGTGCTTGTCAGCAATGTTCTGCGTGTACGGTACGTGCGGCAAGCAAGAGCGTACAATCTGGGTCAATAGAAACGCGTGGGGGGCCAGACGGCTGGAGGAGAGGTCCCGCCGTGTCATGCAGGCACGTGGCAGTACGGTACCGGTACGGCACAACGCCGACCAGGAAGCTTACATGCACACACGCATGCGCACCTGGATGGTCTTTCCGACGACGTTGTACGGCACGCCCGGGCCGCACTTCTTGATGGCCTCGTCCAGGCACTGCTTGGTCACCTCGCACAGCTGCTTGGCGGCGGGGTCCACGTTACCTGGCAGGTGGGATGTGGGAGTACGGCAGTAACATTGTCGCTACTGGGGATGGGTGGCAGACGCAGCTGCCCGTCACTCGGCATCAAGCGCTGCCGTGGTGTGCAAATGGGACTATGGGACGAGGAAGCCTTTAAAAGTACACATGGCTGGCGTTCAGGCTTCATGGACAAAGAACGACCTCGACCCGTTAGTCCCCGCAGTTCCTGCCCGCCTCTCCAATGCGCACGCTCCCGGCCCCTGCCTCCGCCCGCACATGCGGAACTGCGTGCCCTGCAGGAGACTTCCCGTGCCGCTTACGCCCTCTGGTCTCTGCATTCGCCACATGGTTCGACGGGCCAACGAACCGACCAACCGCCAAACCGCGGCCCCCTCCCGTCACTCACCCACATAGAACATGCGGCTGGTGTCTCCGTGGTAGCCGTCCAGGTACACCGTCACGTCGATGTTGAGGATGTCGCCGTCCTGCGGGAGGCGGGCATGGGGCACGGGGCACGGGGCATTGGGCATGGTGCTCCGGGACCCAGGACTCACCGTACGACAAGTACCGCCAGAGCGCGACAGCACAAGCAGTGCATGTAGCGCAAGCCTGAGGCCACGCCGTCACGTTCTTGCCGAAGTCATGTCTGTCAAGGCGCATTCGCACGCGCTGGCCTTCTGCAGCCTGTTGCGACCACCGCTTGTCGCCCTGGGCTTGGTCCCTGTGCGCCCATACACCGCTTCGCTTGCCGGTGGCATCACACTGAACCATAACGGTCCCCTGTCGCCCCTTTCGTGCCAGGTGGCAAATGTGGGCGCACCATGCCCCCAACGGCCAAGGTCCCGAAGGAGTATGCCATCTTTCTCCTTCTCTCAGCACTAAGTGCCTGGGATGCCCAACCAGCAGTTCAGCTCAGTGTGCCCAAGGGTGCACCCGTATCAACTAGGCCGTACACCGCGGACGTACACAAGGAGGCACGGGGTCGCGCGCAGCCAGTCATCCGTCCAAACCACCGTGGGCCGGTCGTGGCATACGATACGGGGGCACACCGACAGGAGCATGAGGCCCACGGCGGGGCACAGCGCAGCACCACACCGCACCACACCGCACCACACCACACCACGCCCCCTCACCTCCAGCGGCCGGTCGTCTGGGATGCCGTGGCACACACACTCGTTGACCGAGGTGCACACAGACTTGGGGAACTTGCCTGGGGGAGGGGTGTGGGAAGAGGCGTGGAGGGAGGCGTGGGGAGGAGCAGGAGTGTGGGAGCTTGCTAATCATGCAGTGAGACGGCACCACGCCTTCCGCCGCCCCCACCCAACGGCGGTGTGTCCGCACGTCCTGCCAGCGCGCTTCACGGTGTGTGCCAGCCTCCCACCCCACACGTTACACGTCACAACCCTACATCAAGTTACGCCATGGACCCTCCATTCGCACGTGTCGGGAATGAAAATGCCACCTGCCCGCTTCCCTCCGCAGCAGGCCGCCTGCCTCCGCACCAGTCTGCTGCCCCCGTCCGTACTCCTGCTGACCTGGTGCCGCTCCTGGTCCACGTTCACAAACCAGCCACCGTCCTGCCCCCGTGCCCTTGAGCTCCCTCTGCTGCACCCTGCCCCCGCCCGAGCACCCTCTCCCCTGCCGCACACCGCTCCCACCCATGCCCCTGCCCCCCTGCCGCGCGCGCACCCACCGTAGTTGAGGGGCGAGGGGTATGCCCCCGCCTCCACGATCATGGCGTGCACCGCCTTGTCGATCTCGTCCGTGGTGAGCCCAGGCCGCACCAGGCTGCCGGCGTACTCCAGCACGCGCGCAGCCAGGCGCCCGGAGGCACGCATGCGCCGCTTGCCCTGCGCACGGCAGCAGCAGTGCGGCAAAGGTTACACGGAAGGCAGCTACACGAGCGGAGGAGTGCGAACGTGGGTGTGGGTATGGGTCCCGGTGTGCTGCTGGAATTGAGGGTGTAGGTTTAGAGTGGGGCTGCAACGGACGGGAGTTGGAGCTCGCGTATGGCTCCGCTGGCATCGGTGCTGGGAAGCATGAAGCATGCTCTTCTTTCGAGAAGGTGACATGAGAAAGCAACATGTGTGAGAAGGAGATAGTGACTCAGGTCAGCCTGGCCACTGTTGTGGCCTGTGGTCCGGCTCTGCGGTCCACAGCCGCTTCCCCAACACGTCCGAAGTGGGTCATGCGCTCCTGCTCAGTACCGCCGCACCGCAACACCTCCAACGTCCAAACTCCGCCAAATCCCTATGCAAACTAAAGCTGTTCAGCCCGCGTGTCCCTCGCTCGCCGACCCGCCGCACCACGTGCAGCACCCTGCCGCCATGGCAGCTGTCTTCCCCCAGCGCCGGCATCGGCCGCCACTCCGCCGTGGAGCTTAACCCACTGCACTCCTCCAGCACATGGCCCCCGTACATGAAGCTAACAGGCATTGACACCTGAAATACGCCCCAGTCCTGTACGCACACCTCCCAGCCCTGAGCCTCCTACCTGGGCCCATGCGCCCTGACACCACTTCCACGCCCACAGCTGCCCCATACCGGTACGTCCCACCACCCGGCCCTACCCCACCCAGGCGCGGCCTCAATGGAGAGCCCCCCTCATTGTGATTCGCACCTCCTCGTTGTGGATCTGGCTGCTGTCAGCCCACGGCGGGAAGTTGCCCTTGTCCGCGTACGGCGGCTTGCGGATGTGGGCCGGCACTGGCAGCTTGGGAGACACCTTTCCTTGCTTGAGGGGGGGCCGGTTGTGGCTGCACGGGGGCCGCAGGGTAGGAAGTACGAGTGTCAGCTCGGATGTGAATAAGTGGCTGAGGCAGGGGTGCTGGCTCATATGGCAAGAAGGGGTTGTGGGTTTGCTACTGCCCAAGGGTGGGTTATGACAGTGGCGGTGGTGACGTGCCCTACACCTGTGCACATGGGATGCACGATATGGCATCAGGAATGGCGCCTATGCCGACCTGGAGCTGGCAACACTGTTAATAGAAATGCTGCTGCCCCTAGCGCTACGGGGCCTGCAGGCAGCTAAGCCACGCTGCAGCCTGCCAAGCGTGCCAAGCGCTTGCTTATCGGGCTGCTGGACTACGCAGGTGGCGCTGCGCTACGGAACGCTGCTCTGCGTGCCGAGCGGGCGCTGAAGTATGCGCATGGGCGCAAGCTAACGGCCTGCAGCTTCGGCAGACTTGGGCCAGACGGCAGACTTGGGCCACGCAAGGCAATTACTCACAGCGGCTTCGTTGTCGCAAAACCCAAGCCAAAGCCTTTCGCCATGTTGAAGAATGCGCGGCTGGAGCTTCGCGAGGGCGCCTGCGTCCGCTGCGTTGTGCTGCGTATCCGCTGCATCGCTGTTAGCGCCCCCCGCATAACTAGGTGTCAAGCAACAGTTGCAGTATGAGGCTGGTACTGTTCTTAGGGGAAGAGCGTCAGGGGAGACTTGTTTGTCAGGCCTCAAAACACTCAGGCCACACCAGCGCCAGCCTCGGTGGGCAGCTACACCGCGATGCAGGCAAATAATATGATTAATTGAGTTGCAAGTGTTGTAGGAGGTCTGCCCACAAGGAGGATGCGCGATGGAGCTCCGAAGCCAAGAGCCCAGGTCAGGTCTCCCCCACGCAGAGTCCAAGAGTTAGTGACTCTTCTGTTATCGTATTTAGACGTTGTGGGGCACGCTCACGGGGCCCAGCGTTCTTCCCTACCACCTCTACCAAGTCCCCTCTAGCGCCAGGGCCCCGGGCGCAATGCTGCTGCCGCGGGTGGCATCAGCTGGCCTAACGCGTCCAGCGCGCAGTGTCGCGCCTGCGCGGCCGCTCGGCGCGCGTAGTGTCAGTTGGCAGCGAGTGGTCCTGGCTCGAGCGACCGAGAAGTCCACAGATGAAATATCAGGCGGACTAGACCCTTATCTAGAGGTCGCTGTACCTAAAGACCAGCGTCCAGTCAACCAGCTTGCGGAGCTGAAGCAGGACCCGCTCTATAGCTGGTGCGTAGGGGGCCATGCTGCGTGGCGTCAGCGCGACTCACCGCAGGCACTGGGTCCTTGGCATTTGCAGTCTCAGAAACATACTTTCGATATGTCATGTGTAGCCTATTGTTCTCTGGGCGTTGGTGTGGGCTGTTGGAGGGAGGCCCGTGGGTGCCGGGCGCGGGGGCGACACGCGCCCTAGCCTAGCCCTCAGCTGCATACTGCCACGAGTCAACGACCACCGGTGCCACACCCCCTTGGAACATCCTCCCTGGCCTAGCACATCCTGTACGTGTGCCCCTTTGAAAGTACAAAGCATATGCAGCCTGTATCGGCGACACCGTTTGCCAGCCGTTTTACCAGGAGCATCACATGCTAACGCACCGGCGACCATCTTCCCCACGCAGCCGGGCTCGGGCCATGGGCACTAACCCAGACCCCTCAGCAGCACCGGACAAGCGCTGCACCCACCGCTTGCCACGAGAGCCACCCAACATCACACCTATCCTACCCAAAACACGCCACCACAGTCCCCCAACGCTTCCGCACTCGGGTCCACAGCCCCACCAGCCTGCAGCAACTCCAACCCCATATCCCCTGACAACCCGTTCAACCCAGGAGGATGTGTAGGTCATAACTGCCTACCTCCTACCCATACTCACCCTGGCCAGGGGCGCCCTGGAGCTGTCGGAGTACGTGAAGCGGCTGGCGGCCGTGTACGCCTTCTTCTTCGCCTTCGTGGGGGGGCCCATCGCATATCAGACGTTCGAGCCCACGCAGCAGGTGCGGGAGGACAGCTGCTGGGCTGGGCGCCGCCATACGGTGCTTGTAGTTGCAAAACGGAGGAAGGGAACGGGGCGCTGGTGGGAGCGCGCTGTGTCACAGGGCGGAACGTGGGCGGGGACCGGTGAGGGTTCCACAGGAGCCTTCTTTGCGGGGGCTCGGCGGGGCCGGGTTGGTTGGGACGTCTGGGAAACGCACGCAAGGGCTGATGGACGCGAGAGCCCCTTGCCGCAGCTCTCCAACAACCGGACAGCGTGAGCAAGCGGGGTCAGTCCAGCTCCCCCCTGCTCACATCAAGCGCAGCTCGCCCCCATAATCGCGTAGCATCTTACCTGCATTCCAAACTCCCAGGCGTCAGCAACTCCACAGACCGTCCGCCGCACGTGCCTACGAAACGCACAGTTCAAAACTGCCGCACCGCAGAATCACCGGCCGCATTGCCTCCCCTCCCGAACGTCCAGCATGAACCTCACCCTCCTCCCCTCACTCTCGTCCCCATGCCCGCGCAGCCCATCGAGTGGTTCCTGTCCGCCTCGACGGGCGCGCTGTTCGTTGTGGCGGTTGTGGTCATCCGCATCTACCTGGGCTGGGCGTACGTGGGGGACAGGCTGCTCAGCGCTGCCGTGCCGTACGAGGAGACCGGATGGTGCGTGGCGGGCGGCGCGTGCGCGTGTGTGCCACGTGTAGTGTCGCGGTGTGCCGGGAAAGGCAGGACGGGACGGACAAGGGGAGAGCGCTGCGGGTGGTGGGAGGGCACGGAGGAACGGGTCCCTGGGGCAACGGACCGAATCTGCGATTGCTGCAGCGAGCCCGATTGGTGTCGGTGCGGTAGAGCCGGCGGGTGCAGGCATGGGGAGGAGACTGCACGGCGTTGTGCATTCGGGTCTGTGGAGGGCGTGGGTGAGCAGGCCACGGTGGGCGGGCGCATACTGTAGAATGCAAGACAATGGCGATGTGCTACCCTCCGTTATCTCGCCCCCACTGCGTACCTCATTCCAAGCCCCCGTCTCCCCGCTGTCCTGCCGGTGCGCGCGCCCTCGCAGGTACGATGGGGAGGTGTTCGTTAAGCCACCCGAGGTGCTGATGAGGGACCGGCTGCTGGGCTCCTACGAGGTGGGTGGGGGATGCGGGGACCTGGTGGGGCCCGGGGGAGCACTTGTGGACCTGGTGTGGACCTGGTGGGGCCCGTGGGGAGCAGCCAAGGGCCTGCAGCACTGCAGGGCGTCTGGGCAGCGGCTTGGTGCTTGGGCACGAGCAGTGGTGGAATGCTACTATGACATCAGCATATGCAGGAAGATTTTGGGGGACAGCTATGACAGCAGCATGGCCGGGGTACACATGTTGGCCTGTGCTCCCTGCGCCTGCCACCTCACCTTGCGCCCTACCCCAGGTGGCGGCCATGCTGGACAAGCGATGCAAGCTATGCGGGTCTATCACACCACACCGCCGCCTGACCTTCCTTTATTTTCACACCCCCAGGTTAAGCCCGTGCTGGGCAAGCTGCGCACCACGCTGCTGGGCAGCGGCGCCGCGCTGCTCACTGCCGCCGTGCTGCTGTTCGGCCTCATACGCGCCGGCTCGGACGCGGACGGGATGTACGGTGGGTGCCGGGGAGCATGGAGGGACAACGTGCTACCATGGGGAGGGGAGGGGCGGTTTGCACTGCCTTCTAGGCTCCCTTGCCAGTCGGTGCATCGCATTGAGAGCGAAAAGGGGGCACGACACGCTGCACGCATATTAGCCCTGGGGAGTATGTGGGACTGTGCGTTACCGCTCAGGGGTAGGAGCGGAGGTGTACGGAGGCGCGATGCATGTAGCGCAGCAAGGCAGCGTGCTGCAGAAGTGTGGAGCTGCCACGGCAGCATGTCGTCCTTCTTGGGGCCCAAGTCCAAACCCAACTAGGTTGCGTTGACGGCACGCATATGCTGCTGGGACACTTCTCTACGCTCTGTTTCACCGTGTATGCGGCGTGGTGTGGTATGCCGCAGGCCGCGGTGCCGCGCGGGTTCCCCGCCAAATTCTAAACGAGGGCGTGCTCTACTCCTCGAAGGTGGGGTGTGAATGAGGGGCAAGCATTGATGTGGGTTGAGGGAGGGTCGTCGGCCAGGTCGTTACTGAAGCCTGTCAAGCCTGGAAAGACGGGCCAGGCGTGGGCACACGCGCGTGCATACCGGTAAGCGGTGCTGAGGTCACTGTACGAGACTCGTCACGGTATGGCGTTGGTAGGCTAGCACGTGCGCCATGGGTCAGGGGGACGTCAGGCCGCGGGACAGGGCTGGAGTTGTGGGTGGCTGCAGGCCTGCAGCATTGGACGCTGCAGGCTGCGCAGGGTACACAGGGGATGCTAGCACCAAGCTGTTATAATCACTGCCATACAACCTGCATGTCTCCCCGTGGCCGGGCCGACCCAACATGTACATGGCACTGAAGGGCACCCTACCTTGACGCAATCCCCTCACGCAGGTGTCCGACCTGAACCAGCTGGCCACAGACGACGAGGCGGCGGCGGCGGAGGCGGAGGCGCAGGACGGCATCCCAGGGTACTGCGGGGACCGGGCGCTGAGGGCGTACGCAGGGGGGCAGTACTGCAGCAAGTTTGATCGTTGACCCCTGACCCTGGCTGACCGGGTAGTAAAGCCTGTTTGGTAGGAGGGTAAGGGGGGCTGGGTGTTGGGCTTTCCTGGTATGCGGGGCTTGGAACAAGGACGGTTTTCCCTGGACGGGGCAGGGGGGCTACTGTTACGTGCGTTATGGGGGTGGCGCGTGGGGCAAGCCGGAGGGGCTCTGTCTGTGGGTTTGGTGCTGCCCGTCATGCTTGTGTTGTGTTGCGTGTGTTTGGAGCTTGCTGCTTGCTTGCAGTGTACCTGGTGCACTGTGTTGGGAGAAGAATCGGAGCGTGGATTGATTGACAGGTTGGAGAGAAGAGGTTGCAGGCATGTGGGAGCGAGGATTGAGTGTTGCGGGGTTGCGCCCCTGCGCGGCGCTGATGTATGGTACTGCATTTGCCTGGCGTTTCGTGTGTACGCGGGCAGAAGAGGGAACGGGACTGAGATGTGAACCGGTGTGCCAAGCAGGGTACCGACTACCGAGGGGAAGGGAGCTGTGTCACGTGCTTATTGCTTTTGCTTTTTCTTGCAGCAGGGCCCTTGGCTCCCGTAGTCTGCCTTACTGGGGCTGGCTGTAAACTCGCGTGCATTGGTGCAGATTGGTGCACTACACCGTTCCCACTCGTACCTGCCAGATGTGCACCATGCACTTATGTCACTGCGCCTCCTACCCTTCCTGCCTCCGAGTTGCGATCTGCTGCTGCGGGCTGTATGCAGGCCCTCTTCCCTGGTGTTCGGAGCAAACTGCGTGGCGCCACCGGAGGCAGACGAATGAACAAGATGAGGACATTGCAGCTTTGTGAGCTAGAGCACTACCCAGCGCGATCAGTCCGTTAAGTTTGGCACCTGCAGGGGTGACTAGGTGTAAAACGTCAAGCCTGGTCAAGCTGCTGCTCTGGAAGTGGCATGGTCGTAATCCCCTGGTCGTAATTGGCGAGTGTATTTTACCGGTAGCTGTAGCTCTGCTAAACACATGTCCCAGGTCGTCGGCGACGAATCATGTGTGACGTCGCCTGCTGTGACACCTGCACTTGCGCATGTGCACACGGGGGCTGGTTTCGCGTACGGCACGAAGGGGGTTGGAGGGTGGAGCGTCAACGGGCAGTTGGGAAGGCATGCCAACCTGCCTGCGCAGCGGTGCACTTGTACGGCGTGGAGTTGTGTGCAATGCTCATGGTCGACCTGGGCTGACCAATACATGGGTAACCACGTGAGGCGTACTTCGGGTGCTTCAGTGACCTAGGAGGATCTCCCTTGTGTAACAGGACTGGGCAGGCGGAAGGACCGTGCCACAAGAACGTGGCGATATTCTGAATACACGTAGAAACGCTTACAGCATAGACTTCGTTCAGCAGCCCATTCAGGATCACATAGCTGCGGGGACGACAGACAGCGCAAAACTCAAACACCTTTCTACGCGGCACATCCAAACTCATGGCGAGCGTAGAAGATCTAAAAGAAGGTTCGTAATTGATGCGGGTTTGTGCCAGCTGTTGCAAAGCTCGTCTCATGTAGCTCTTCTCATGTCCTCGCGTAGCGCTGCGCGAGAACCTGGACCGCAGCGGAAAGCTGAGGCAGCTTAAGGCACAGCTTCGGGCTGACGTTTACACAGCGCTTAACCCTGAGGAGGCGGTGGGTCCGCAAGCGGGTCTGCTGTCTCAAAAGCTAACAGTTTACAGGCCACGCCACGTGACATGCTACGCTGCACCTTACAGACTGCCCCACAACTGAGCAATGAGAACCTGCTGATCAACGAGCTCATCCGCGAGTATCTCGTGTATAACAACTACCGCGCTTCCGCATCAGTCTTCCTGCCAGGTGGGGCTCGTGGCGGTGGGGTGTGTCCAGGCGTACCTGCCGGGCCGCACAACACCTACTTGCGCGTGCACCTGTACCTGATAGGCGTGGTTCAGTACGCCCTGTTGCAAGACTAGAACTGATGCTCGTCCTCCAAACCCCAGAGCATACCACATGCTCACACACTGAGTTCTGTTGCATGCAGAAACGGGGCAGCCTGCCGTGAGACCCTTCGACAGGGCGTTCCTGGTGGGTGCCGTTGTGCATGAACACGAGAGCGTTGTGGTTGGCAGTACCCACCTCATCCTATTCGATGCATGGTATTCCTTATGCACATGAACTTGGCCTCCCTCCATTGAGGCATCCGCTTACCCCGGTATTCCCCGATTGCTGCAGGCGTCGCACCTCAACGTACCCGAGGGGCAGAACTCTACACAGCTGTAAGTTACCTCATGTTGTACAAGCAGTGTGGCTGATTGGAAGACATGGACTGGTAGTAGTTGTCTTACATGTGAGACGTCTGGACATTGGTCAAAGCGCACGTGTGCTGCTTTCACCCGCCTACAGGCCACTGCTGTACAGCCTCGTGGAGATCGCGGCCAAAGCGGGGCGAAGCTCGCAGCAGACCACCATCAAGGACGTGTAAAGCTAGTGCATATATCTATGCTACACTGTCGGTTCTTCCAACTTCTCCACGCTATCAACGCAGCATTCAGTTTTATGCCACAGGCCACGCCACGGCCCCACCAATGGGAATGTTATTGGATGCAGCCGGTGGTCAGGCTGAAGCAGCAATGAAGTAAAGAGTCTTGCCACCACCACATGAGTGCGCCACCTCGCACACGCGCAGTCCGTAATCGTACAAAAATGTGGTCATGTGAATTTGCACATGCCCCCGCTGCCAGCCTGCGTGCCAGCACCCGGCCAGCTGATGAAGAAGACTGCCCTAGAGGCAGCCGCCCCGCCCCACGTCAACGCGACCATAACAGCAGAGTGAATGTGCCCTATAGTAAATGCTCCCGTGGCAATCCACAACAGGTCACAGCCAACCCCCGCATATGCGCAGGAGGTACATTGGCGGCACCTTGGGCCCGAATCCCAGGTTCTCGTTGCTTGGTAAGATAGACTATAGCCCGCTTGTAACCGCTCACAGTATCCAGTAGTACAATGCACCACGCAGCGTTCTGCCAATGACTCACCCTAGCAGCATCGCCTAATTACGCATCACCGCCCCTGGCGGCCCTGTTGCTGCTGCTGCTGCTGAGCCTGGTCATAGTCATAGTTCCGCCGGCGCATGCTGCGCGCACGCAGGTTCTGAAGCGCCTGCTCCTGCTGCTCACGCGAGAGTGCTTGTTTTGTGGCGAAGGGGTGGTTGCTGGGTAGCTCAACCTCCTCCAGCGAGAGCCGGTGGTTTGCCCTGCGGGCAAGGCCAAGGCGGCAGCATTGTTCGTGAGCCGTAGCTGCTTACTGGGTACGTGTCCTTGCTACTGGGCACTTGTTGTTGCCCATCAACATTGACGCCCAGCCAACACAGTGACATGGTGCTTGTCCCAGGCAACCAAGCACCTGTTGATAAGACCCACCTCTCCTTGCTGCGCCTGGCGCGTGCGGCTTCCACTTGTTCCGGAGACAGCGTCTCTATGCGCACCGTGTTGACGTCTGTAGTCGGACAGGGAGTTCGGTGTGTTCAGCATGTTACCTCGCATAGGGCAAGCATGAAGTTCCTGGCTATAGGCGTGCTTCCGGTCCCGTAGAGGCATAAATGTCACTGATGGGCACTGATGGGTAGCAGGTGGCCGCAGCAGGGCCAGCTCCTCCCCCACCCCTACGTAGCTCACCCTTGAGCGCATCCGCCAGGTACATATCGGCCCGATACTTCTCCGTTGGGTCCTCATAACTGCATTAATGTACATTATGGCGTTTAGGTAGAGTGCGACCACTTGCGGAAGTCCAACATCGCAATGCCTACCCTTTCTTCTTGAGCTTGTTGAACAGTACAGCGACGACTCCCACAGCCCCGACCGCTGCTGCAATAAGCGGAATGGAGGGCCCCGATTGGGGACTTGTGCTGGGTGCCGAAGTGGGGTCGATGGCTACAACAGTGTTTTGGCTTCGAGCACCCGAACTCCCAGCAAGGTTGCTGAGCTTAAAGTTTCCAGCATTCACGACAAGCTTCCGCCGGCTAATGGGCTGGAGCACAACAGAGGTATGCGCGGAGCGGAAACGCGCGCTGCAACGCGAGGACGCCAGCGCCATGGTGCAGTAGAGGACTGTCACTGAATTGCTATGTTGTATAGATAAGATTTTATTCAGGTGCTGCTAGCTGTTGTTGCAGTGTCTTCCAGGTATTGCATCGATATTGCGTTTTGAATTGAGGTACGGTAGGGTAAGAGACGCCGCTTCACGCGGCTGTGGTACTACGTGCTTATCGGCTTAAGTTTCAAATCAGCAAGGTTAACCTTGTGACTGAAGTGCCTGCGGAGGCCTTTCCGGCAGAAGGTTTATGCGGCTCGTCGGAACAACAGCCCTTCCATACTTCCTATTCGCACGAGTTGATGAGTAGGCTGTTCACCCACATAACTTGTGATTTATGAGCAGCTGTTCATGTGGTCCCTGCGGACCAGCTGTCCATTAGGTCCCGGCCACGTCCCACGGGCCACGTGCAGCGCCGTAAAATCCCCTTCATTGCGCTGTTAATTCACCGTGATAGGCTCGGTTAAGAAGGCGCCCATACTTGCGTAGCATGTATAAGCCCCTGAAGCTTCCTGTTGGTCCTAGGATTTTGGAAACATGCTCTGCTGTCGCGGGAGGTCCTCCCTGTCCTCCATGGGTACGGTATGTACGGTACCAGAACCCCGGCAGGCCAGGGCAGAACCCTCAAGACAGAAGACACAGCTGGATAAATTAGCGGGGTTGCCTTGATAGGGGAATGTTTCGGTGCATGCAGAAGCTCGGGACTTCCTTGCTTCGCTCCCCCCCTTCGGTTTTACTGCACGCAAGCGTCCTGTGAGGCAGGCCCTGGTCAGACAGCTTTCGAGCCGATCGTTAGCACCTCAGGCAGCGAGCTTCCGAGTGGCATACTAGTTCCCACCGAGGCAGCCCCCTAGCAAAAGGCACCATGTGCCCATACCTGGTGACAGGTGGCCACCTAACTACCTAAGTTGCAAGCGACATCAGCCCCTAACGCGCACGCCAACGCCAGTCCGTACGTCCATCGGCTCATACCACGGCAGCACCAGCCCATGGCTGTTTGCTGGGCACTCCCGTTTCGCCCAAGCCTGCCCGTGTTGTGAGCCATCCCACTGAAGCAATGTGCACCGGCAACGCCGTTCATACACCGGCACTTTACCCTGTCCCCTGTGCCACGCCAGTAGAGCCGTCGTACATGCGGCCCACATGCGACAGACACATCGTCGATAACACACACAACACCAAAACAGACAGTCAGCACAGCTCGCCAGCACCGCAACAACGCGCGCGTATAGGACCCGTGGGTCGTGCAGGCGTACGCAGGAGCTGCACAGTCGTCCCAAGTCGACATTGAGCTGCGCCTCCCCACACCACAACGCGGGGCCCCATGCCGCCGCGATTACCCCCACCTTGCCGCCTCACCACCCCGGGTTGCAGCACCCCTAAGGGACGCGCCTGACACTGCCGCGCTGCCCCGCCACCAGGGCCCGCTCCGGGACGCATGTGCTCAACATGCGCCAATTTCAGGCTGGCGGCATGATCCGCACTGCGTCCAGCCGCCTCCCCACTCCTCATGGCTGTTGCAGCTGGTCGTTCGCGGCGTGTTGATGCCACGTGCCAACCGGCAGGCCAGCGCATGGCAGCCACGGCAGGGGGCCTGCCTCCTACCGCCTTCTAGAGCCTCCAGCAGTACCCAGACCGCAGGCTTGAGCCACGGGCCTAGCGCGATCAATGGTCGCTGGAGTGTCCAGCATCACCGTTGTGCTGGGAGCCGACCCACGTGCCGCCGCTGGGCTGCTAACCCCCAGCTGCGCTGCGCCAGGAGACCACGCGCCCGCCATGCTCTGTGCGCGAGCCCTGTTTTCCATTAGCAGTGCTGCGTATTACCCCATTATGCTCGTGCAGTTGTGCAAAAGCCGCCTTCCAGCGGCGCCCTGCTGGCCGCCGCGCGCCGCCCCCGCCTCAGGCGTCCTCCGCCGCTGCGGGCTGCTGCTGCTCCTTGGCCTCGGGCGTCCCTGGCTCGGCGGCTGGGGCAGCCTCTGCGCGCTCAGGCGCCCGGCCCTTCCTCCGTACGATGCGCACCACCAGCCATGCCACACCGGACAGCAATGCAAGCCCAGGGATGACCTTGGTGGCTGTCCGGTACCCCCGCAGCTGCCCTTGCAAGCTCTCCACCTGCCGCCGAGAGGATTTCAGCTCGGCGCGCAGGGCGTCAAGCTTTTTCCGGTGCGAGCGCTGGTAGTTCAGGATGGTTTTGGCGGCCTGGGGAGACGGGGTTGTGGATACAGCGGCATCGGGTCCGTCGCGACATCTGGAAAACCGGCTTCCATGTAGCAGGGGTTGCAAATGCAGAATCTGATAACTAATTTTGCAATCATTTACCTGCGACTTTACGAGCTCGCAGCGCGGGCACGGCGGCGGAGCTGCTGACCGTTGGCGGGAGCCTGCTTCCTCGTCAGCTGGAGGCGGTGGCCCATCCATGCGTGGTGGCTTTGGCGGACCTCCAAAATTCATTGTGAGTGGCGCGTCCTCCTTCACCGACGTCGGACTTCCGGTATCGAAAGGGACAGCGACTGGAGCAAATCAGAACAGCAGTAGAGCACAACGTATAGGAAGGGAATGTCACTCTATAATGGCACGGCGCTGTCGTCAGGCCCAGTCAGGCCCATTTAGAGTGCATTCCTCCCATGGGGACCTCCCTGCGTTGCCGCATGGACGATCTACCTGAGTGATCAAGTGCGCCCCCAGTCTCAAACAAAATTTCAGTGACGCACGCGTGCAGCTTTGAAACGTACATTCGTATACATTTGGAAAAGCAAACCAACAAAAGCACACAGGTGTAAGATGTGCCTGGATGTGCCTCTGCTGGGCAAAACTTGGCAGCCTGCCAAGCTCTGTCTGCCTTTGCCAATGCATCCGGGTCGCCACCGTCTCCAAATCGTCACACTGCCACCCACACTACAAGGGATGCTGCAGATACCGGTACACACCATTATCCGTATGCCTTACCACGTTGGCGTCCGCCATCTTTGCCTACCCTTTCACGCCCGACCTCTTGCCCTCAGCCACCACCCCGCTTTCCCTCCCCGTCCCTCCGTGCCTGTGTCAACTCCTTCACTCTCACCCCCGCATGCACGCATCCGCCAGCCACCCTCCGCTAATTACATGCACGTACCAACTCTGAACACTCCACGACCTTTTCCTCCGCTTTACGCGACCACCCCGCTCTCCGCGCCCGCCCTCATGGCCCTCTCCGCCATGGCCTGTGCCTCAGGGAGCAGCCGCGCACCGCCCGCCCGCAGCCCCGCCCGGCCCCGCCCCTCCCCCTCCCCCGCCCCCTCCTCGGCCCCCGCCTCCCGCCCCCCGCCCCTGCCCACGTCCCCCAGCTGCCCGCACGCCGCCATGCCGCTGTCACCCTTGCTGTGCCGCACGTGCACGATGCGCCCGCCGGCCCACAACACCTTCTGGAACTCCAGCACCTGACAGGGTACAAGGTACAAGGCGTTGGCGGTGTTGGGTGCGGGAATGTGGGTGAGGGAGCGTGAGTGCACGTGGGAGTCGCAGGTACTACGGAGCTGCATGCCATGGGCATGGGTGCCCAGCCAGCCACTAAGACTACCCTACTGGGTGTTGTTAAGGAGCAAAGACGTGCGTGCAGGATGAGCGGGCGCAAGTGCCGTGGCATGATCATACTTGACGGGCCACAGCTAGGTACACCTTTCGATGGGGCACTGCGACTCACCCGTTCTCGGCTGCAGGGCTGGTAGATGGTGCCTGGGAACGGGTTGAACCTGCGGGACGCACAGAGCGCGGCCGGCACGTCGGATGCAGCATTGCCGCTTGTCACAGAGTGACACGAAGCCCAAATAAATCACTACTCATCTTGTCATATACTGTGCACTTGCGGCTCGCCTCACGGCGCATGCTGCTTCGCGCGTGGACAGGATTGGATGTGGAGTTGTGTTGCGCTGGGGAGCGCAGCTCGTGGCTGCGCCCCCACAGGAATTCCTGGCCGCCCGTACGAGCCATGCAGCTGGGGCCAACACGGCCTTCTATGACGAGCAATGACCCGCAAGTCGAGCGCCTTAAAGCAGGTTCTGACCTGCCTTAGAGGGCCAACACAGCCCGCAACCTCCCACCCACATGGGCCCCACGGCCCCAGCCTACGAATAGCACTTGTGGACCTGGCCCCTGCCCGTCTGCTGTTAACCCCAATACCCACATGATGAGGTTGAAGCTGCATTCGACGTCCCGCGTGGCCTCCAGCAGCGCCGCCGCATCCAAGGGCCGGTCGTTGATGCCTAGGCATACACAGACAGGGCAGGCAAGCAAGAGACCCGGGAGCAGGACAGCCGGTCAAGAAGTGCCGTACACACTCTAATGACCAAACACCAGGTTCAAGGTGCCTGTACACGCCAGCCCATGATGCAAAGCCACCACAAGCTACGCGTGCGTTCGTTGCCAAAGCGAGGCGCCGGGCGCCTGCTGCCCCTTGCTGCCCCCCTCCACCCCCTGCTACCTTCACTACTCTCCCCGTCTTCCCCCTGCTCCCCCCTGGTGCCCCCTGCTTTCCTCCGCTTCCCCCCTCCGCTCACCCCCCAGCATAGTGTATTCGAACAGTACGTAGCGGCCCGCACGCAACGGCCGCCGGTCCGTGCGCGGGTAGTGCGCCGCCAGCACAGACATCAGCCGTGACACGCCGCCACCGCCGCCGCCGCCAACCCCGCCCGCGACGGCGACAACGGTGCTACCGTCCGCTGCAGCATGCGGCCCCGCACCCAACACATCTTGCTGCTGCTGCTGCTGCTGCTGCTGTTGCTGCCGGCTTAGTTCGTGATGTGAGGCTTGTTGCTCTTGTTGCCGTGGGTGCGCAGTTGCTGCTGGCGGCGCCCGCAGCCGCGTGTTGGAGGGCACGATGACGTCACGCAGTGCGTCGCTGCCGGCGTGCAGCGACACCGCCAGGGACACCAGCGGCCGACCGCCACCGGGCCCCCGGCCCGGGGCCTCCACACCGCCTGGCCCATCCTTCGGCCACGACCCGCTACTGCTGGTGCTGCTGGTGCAGCTCGTGCCTGTGCCCCTTACGCGATTCCTCGCGTCCGAGTCGTGTTCTAACGCGGGGCCGGCCACAGGGCTGGCGGCAGCGCTCCCTGTTACGTGTTCCTGGTGGTGGTGTTGCTGGTGCTGGTGGGCTAGCGGCTCCGGGCCGTACCTGTCCAGGAAGTGTTGTAGCTGCGGCAGCAGGCCCACCGTGGAAAGAGTAATCCTGTGGGTGGGTAGAGAGTAGCGGGCGGAAGGGAGGCAGGAGGACAGAGGGGCAGGGCAGCATCAGCGTCGATTGAAGCACGTCCACGCTGCGGAAAATATACTGGCCGCACTGTACTCCCACGGAAGCTAGGCGAGAAACACCGTTAGCATCCGGGCGAACCTCCACCTTATCCCTGATCTTTGGTGCTGCCGTGATTGACTGCAGGGCCTAAAGTGGCGTGTGCAGCTCCCAGCACGCTGCTTCCTCACCTGCTAGCTGCCAGCCCGAACGCCGAGCGGTGTGTTAGTGTGTCAATTGCTGCGAACACGGCAGGCGCGTTGTGCAGCGGCTCGCCCATGCCCATGAACACGATGTTGGTGATGGGGGGCGGGGGGGAGGAGGGGGAGGAGGGGGAGCGGGAAGGGGAGGGGGAGGAGGCAGTGGGGCCGGGGGTGGAGGAGGGGGAGGTGGCGGAAGGGAAGGGGCGCGGCTCTGAGGGCGGCCCGGGCAGCGGCTCCGCCTCCAGCAGCTGCTGCGCCATTAGCACCTGGGGGCGGTTGGCGGTTGGTGGTTTGTAGGTTGGGTTCCAAGTGCTGCAGGCGACCGCCTTACTGCGTGCAGCCACGTGACCGCAGCGGCGTGCAGCCACGGGTTGCTGTAACGGTGGTGCGCACTGCCGCCGTGTTCTACAACTTGCGTCGTGCACGGTGATCAGTCGTATGGCTATACGGTTTACACTGCCTGCCAAGGCGCTTGCACACAATGTAATAGCGCACCTGCTCCACGATCTGCGCGGTGCTGAGGTTGCCCAGCAGCCCCTGCCGCCCCGTATAGCAGAACTGGCAGTTCATGGCGCAGCCGACCTGGGTATGAGTGCATCACAGGAGACGAGCATCGCATGTTAAGGCACATGTTAACAGTGTGCAGCAGCCCTATCGGTGCATGGCACACCCCATCGGGACAAAAGGAACAGCACGGCCTGCGGGACAACTACCCACTCCCATGCTACTGTGGGCCATGCGCAGCGGCAAGGCCTGCATGGACTTATGCGCCTGCAATCCTAGGCGCCAACTCGTAACCAAATCACATATACTCCTGTACTACCCATGCGCCTTCCCCGTCCCTTATCCTTTCTCGCACCTGTGACGACACGCACAGGGTGTATCGCGGCCGCTCCCTCCGCCCGACCCGTGGGTCGTAGTCCCTGAACCAGGGGATGAGCACCGCCTCCACGCGCCCGCCTGGGGGTACGCGTGAGGCGCGAGCAAGCAGTACTAGGCGTCAGGGAAAGCCGGTACCTGCCCTCCTGGGGGAGGGCCACGTGATCGGGAGCTGAGCTTAGGCCAACACAAGTGATCCGGGACTGCACAACGACACAACGCCCCCTCAAACTGCCCCAAACGAGAGAGGAGCTCCCCTGTTAGCGCTGATGTCCTTGACTGTCCGTAAGGGAGCCGCAGCACTGGGCCTAGCCGTAGGGGAAGCCGGATGGCGTGGGTGCGGGTGCGGCCCGGCCCGCGGGAGCGTCTCAGCTCCCAACCTACTGCCACGCACACGCACGGGCCCGCCAGTGACGCAGCCTGCCCTCCCAGCCTGCTCCCGCTGCACCACTGCACTGCACAGCTACCAACGCAGCGCACAAAAGCCGCTGCATGACCCACCTACCCGGTACCCAACCGCCTACTTACCGCCGTCCCATTTCGTTGCTGCTCCCAGTTCCCCCACCACAACCGGAGCCCATCCGCTACCCACCCGCCCACCCAACACCACGCTCCCGCTCGCGACCCACCCGCCGCCTCGCCCCCCGTGAGCCGCAGCTGCATCTTGCGCGTCCCGTCGCTAGCGGTGGCCACGCCCTCCAGAGCCAGGCCGCCGTCCAGAGTAAGCAGGGAGCTGGGGGATGTGGATGGGGTGCGGATGGGATGCACGTTGGGCGTGCCGCTGAGGCAGAAGCCACAAGTGGGCTTTCCGGGTAACGCGAATGTTGGATTCCAGAGGCGGCCCTGCTCTACAGCCCTCTGATTTTGCTCCGGAAAAGGCCCTGCCCAGTGCTGTTTTGGCTCCTCGCAGGATGTCCTTATATCTAGTTATGGTCCAAACAGAGCCAGGCCGCCGCTCCTCATGAGCGAGGAGATGAAGAGATGCGGGTGGGTGCCAACGGGCTTGCAAGGTGCCGGTAGCAGAGGCAGCTGCGGGGTTGCTCGGGCCTGGTGGCGCGTGGGCCCCGCCGCACATGGCAACGGATGCCGCAGTCAGGAGCAACACTACGCGCCCGCCAGAGCCCTGCTCCGCCCAGTGCGCCAGCATGCGCGCAGTGTTCCCCCGGGCCGCCTTCGCTGTGCCCCGAGCGCGCACCACGCCCCTGGTTCCACGCCCCTCATAACGCCTACCCGCATTCCTGCACAGTTGTGCCCCCGCAAGCCAGATGCCCCCCACCCCGGTCCAGCCCCGTTCCGCGGTTACCCCCCCGGCCCAGCCCCTACCCCACCTGAACCGTGCAACAAAGGCCGGACTGAACCCCGCAGCCGCCAGCTCCTCAGCCGTCTTATCGCCACTACCATTTCTGCTGCTGCTCCTGCTGCTGGCGCTGCTATCGCCGTCGCTGCTGCCGCTACCGTTGCCGCTGCCGCCGGCGTTCCTTCTGCGCCCCCTCGCGGCCGCCCCGGTCTGCCGCGTCCTGCCGTACAGCCACTTCCACAGCTGGTCGGCCCGGCCGAGCCGCTCACCTGGAGAGGCACACGGGCATGGATCAGCGCACTGTGGGCTCATTGTGGGCCCACCGTGTGTGTTGTGGGGCCAGTCCTGCGGCATGAGCAGCCCAGCCCATGAGGGGCCCAAGCAGGCGTGCACTAACCAGCATGGCCCAAAGGACCCCGTAGTGCACGGGCGGGCTGCCTCGGCAGAAGCGGAGAGCTGCCACGGGTATGGCACGGGTGCCTGATGGCAGCATGCGGAGGGCCAGCTGGCCAGGGCCCTGTTGCAGCTGCTAGCAGCGCCCTCACCGAGCACGGCCCAGCCACCACCTGCCTCCTCCTCACCGTGCGCCTGGAACCACACCCGCAGCTCCTCCAGGGTGAGGGCCTTGGCGTACAGCCGGCCCGCACCGTCGTGTACATTCGGCCTGTAGCAGATTCATATCATTGAAGGTGGGGCATGGAGTGGTGGAGTGGCAAGAGGCGCACCTGCCTAGAGAGGGTAGGTGCCAAAGCTGACGTGCCGGGTGTGACTGGGGCGCAGGCTTTTCCCTCGATGACAGCGATAAATGTTATACGACCTGCCTTGTGAGGACCGCCTGCGGTTGTTGGGTGTAAGGCGCTGCGGGAGCACCAAAAGCCGCCGCGACCAATTCCGGGCGAGTCGCTTGCTCGGTCGCAGCTGCCGCCTTGCACACTGCAAAGCTGTAATTGCGTCTAGGTGGCTTGTTTAGGTCGTGTAAGCGCAGTTGTAGGGGCGCGACACAGTGCGTCGACCGAGAAGGGTTGTGAGGCCATGCTGCTCTACGCTGGAGCAAATTCATCCTGACTAATACTGTACATGTAGAGATGTAAATACTAATAAGCGTATATTGATAAGACTTGCACTTCAATGCTGATACTGCTGCAGCTCGTCTTACATCGCACACACCTGTGCCTTAGGACAGGCACCCCCACGCGTACCCCTCACCCCGCAGGGATGTGCTGGGAACCTGGGATGTGCATCGCGGGGCAACGGCCCCCGGGTATGTAAATGGTCTTGATCTGCCCACAATTGCACGAAAAATCCCCATCATCACTACCCTTTCGATGAGCTGGAACGCTGTACGGCAAAGCGAACGGAGGTGGGCAAGCATAACTGCTCCGGCAGAACAGCAGCTGGCTCCACGGGCACGTGCCTCGGCCCATGGGGAACAGGATACCGTACGCGCAGGGCAAGACAGTAAGTCGGTCGTACACAGTATGTTGTTAAAACCTTCGTGTTTTAGCCTGACGAGTATGTTGTAAAAACCTTACCGCGGGCCAGCGCGTGCCCTCATCTAAGGACGGAGGCTGACTGCTGCCCCTGTCTGCCTGTAGTACCCCATTGTGCACCAGGTGGCTGCAGGCGTACACCATGCAAGGGAGCAGGGTTCTGCTTACGTAACAACTGACAACTGGGGGGGAATTCCAGTACGGCATGTGTCCATAGCGGTCCGACGGCGTGCTTGTGAGGTGCAGGCACGAGCCAACGGTAGGGTCAACCTCCAGCTGTGTTCCTGCGTGCGCAACGAGCCTTGGTAGCAACCCTCTTGGTCTGATGTGCTTTCATGCTGTGAGCGCCCTCGTACTCTGCATGTCGTTGTGGGCTATGCATTGACCCTAAGCCGCTGACATAGGCTGACAGGGTCAGGCTGTTGCGTTCAGTTGTAGCGAGACCGTAGACAGGGAGAGATCGTACGCCTCAGTGCTTAGCTGTTACAAAGGGGCAGTTCTAGTGCATGCCTCGCGCCACAGCTAACCCTAGAATGTACATGCAGCACCAAGCTTTATTCAGTGGCACTAAATAGTCCAAAGCGTCATGAATGAGGCCGAAGGCCTGGGCGGGTGAGCGTGGGCAAAAGCATGAGCAGCAATTCCAGGGCCCCCAGGTGCTAATGAATGCGCTGGTAGTCCTCCATCCTGCGTGCACACAAGCAGCCCACTCAGCTAAGCAGGAAAAGGCATAACCTCAAACGAAGACGATGCATACGTGCTGTTGTAACCATCATGCAGTTCTGATTGCGACCGCCACCGAACAACCACCCTGGCGGTGTTGCCCCTGATGCACAGCCAAACCAATACCAACCACCTCAATTCGAACAGGTGATCATACACTGAGCAAGGTAAGACGTGCAGCAATGTATCAAATACTGCCCAAAAATGCCATGTCACCCCTCCGACACAAAGGGACTGCGTGACAAGTGTTGGCCTTTTCTTTACACGGCCCAAGAAGCGTGTGCCGATGACTGTACATGACCGCTGCGTGCGGGGGGCGAGGGACAGCCGCGCGCCAGGGGGCAACAAACCACCGTCGCCAGGAGTGTGTCAGCAGCGGCGCAATGCGAACAAGCACAGTTCCGAGTTACTCCAAGTCGCAGCACCACCAACGCTCAGGTTGCCCCCTCTTGCGTTCGCCGTCCATTCCCTCGCTTGTCTGTACACGCCCCCTTCCCAGCGCATCAGCACCTGTGGGGGCCAGAACACTGCTCGTACAGCCCACAGCTTTGACTGCCACAGGCCCTTGTGCTCCCCCACAACATTGATGTCCATGCCCAGCCATCGCCGTCGAGCCTTAACCCACAGCTCACATGCTCCAGCTCTACAGCAGCTGCTACGCACACATCTGCACCACGGATGCCCGACAGGCCCTCCCACACTCACATGCCTTGCTGCTGCCTCTGCCGCCGCCGCTGCCGCCGTGCAGTCTCTTGCTAGCACAACAACCACAACAACAGCCGCGGTTGCAACACAACATGCCAAACCAACCACCCTCTGACAAACCAGGACAGTCCCTGGTGCACTTGATGTTGCTTCCGCACACGCGACCCTGCTGCACCCATCCCCGCCTCTGTACCCCACCTACCATTACCCATTCCAACCAGCCCAGTTGACATCTCCTCCCGCACCAGGCCCCACACCCCCATGCCGCCCAGCCGCCTAGACCAGCAGGCTCTCGCGCACACGGTACTGGCGGTCGACCAGGATGCGGTGCTCCTGGGCCGTCAGCGCGATGGGCGCGGGAACCACGCGGCCGCGCGCCTGGGGAAGGACAAAGTGAGGGCAGGGAAAAAGGTCACTCTGTGTGGGTCTGTGCACGTGTAGGTGTACGGCGCGCATGATGTGCAGCACTAGGAGCTGCACGTGACGTGTGACGTACTGCGCATCAGGCAAGAGCGACTGCGACACCATAACCATACGACGCAAGGGGGACCCTGCACGGCCGAGGCGACCCGTTACCCTAAGACCCTGCTGGCCCGCACAACACCCAACCCACGTGGCCGCTGCCCACAGCCCACAGCGCACAGCCCACAGCCACAGCCACCCGCAGCTGCCCCGCTCGCACCTGCACGGTGGCGGGGCCGTCGCCCTGCAGGGGGATGACCAGGGTGGCGCCCTTGAAGTCCACGTGCATCACCTTGCCGCGCGGGCCCATGGCCACGGCCTCGGGCGCGGGGGCGGGGGCGGCCACGGGGGCGGGGGCGGCGGTGCGGGCGTCCAGGCTGGAGCGGCCGAAGACGGGGGCGGCGGGGGCGCTCAGGAAGGACGAGCCGAGGGGCGAGCCGGAGATGGACGCCGGCGGGGAGGAGGGCGAGCCGGAAGTGGCCATGGAGCTGGAGGGAAAGGCGGCGAAGGTGGCGGCGAAGGCAACCGCGGCCAGGAAGGCGCGCGGCAGGGGGATGCCGGAGCCGTTCGGGCCGTTGTTGCTGCTGTTGTTGTCGCCGTTGTTGCCGCCGAAGAACTTCTTGCCGTTGCCGTTGCTGCCATCGTTGCCGCCAGGGCCTGCGGATGGGGGGGGGGAGGGAAGCGTGCAGGACAAGGGGGCGGGGGCCGCTGAGGACGTGGGGCAGTTGAAGGGCTCCCGGCGCGGGAGTTGGTTGGTGGCAGTTGTGACTGATGGCCTTTAATGGGCAGGCCATGCCTCGATGGGAACTACCATACGAATATAATGAATGCATTCACTGGCAGCTGAACGCCGCCCGACAAGGGCGGGAGCTGTCGAGGAAGGATGGCCTCCTTGGCCTCGGGTCTTTGTCAGACTCGCGGTTCAGTCGCTCACCCGTCAGCATCGGCACCGCCTCCTCCGCCTTGATACAGCCACAGCCAAGCATCGCCACAGTGTTGGCACAAGCGAAAGCTGCCACATTGGACGCCCCGGCAGGCAGCTGCCTGGCGCTCTGGAATTTCTCCATCTGCGCAATAAAGGCCCTCTTCCGCGGGCTCTTGCACGTAGTGCTGCGGCGGTAGTGCGCCTTGGGCGAAACGCAACAGAGGCGAGGAGTGGCGCCCTGGGCCTTGGGAAAACCAACACGGCGAGAGACCTGCATCATTTTTGCGCCAACCGGGAAGCAAAGAAGCAGAAGTTCTTATGGAGCTGAAGGTTGTGAGTGTGTGAAGAGCTTTGTCGATGGCTGGATGTGTGAGTGTGCTGGGCATGTGAGGGGTCGCTTTTTATTGACTCGACGTCGTACCCCAGGCAGCCCAGGCCAGAAGAAACCGCTGGCCACGACGGCTGCGAGGGCACGGCCTTCTGGCATTACCAACTACTATATTTGCGTCTGTTCAGCATCAAACAGCTCTGGGCTCGCAGCACGTGGGACGGCTCGCCCGTACGCGAAGCCAATGACGCGACCCAGGTGCCAGACTGTGCCGGACAGTGCGACAAAAGCCGTGTTTCCGCTCACTTGGATTTGGTCCTGCCTAGGGGTAAGGGAAGCTCGTATTGCAAGTTGCTTCGAGCGGCCTGGCCCAACCGCCCACCCTTTTGGTGGGCGTAGCCGCTCGCTAAGCTGCATCCAGTAGCAGCAGAAGCATACAACACGTTATTCCTGGTCATCGTATTGCTCATCTGGCAGCGATAGAGCTGAAGGGCTCTGGCCTGTGCGCACTCTTGGCGGCAGTTGGTCGAGCAACACCAGGCAAGAACCTCTGGACTGCGGCAACAGTTCTGCTACTTCCCACAACCTGAATTCCCTGCAGATCCTGTGCCGTGCAATGCATAGCTCACGTGGACGTTCAACTGCAGGAGTGCACGGCGCAGGAGCACACGGCGCTGTAGCGCAAGGGTCAGGCCGACAGGACAGCGCACGAGCGTTGCACCAGGTTGCAACGGGCGTGTGCCGGTACCGGTAGTGGAGACCTTGGAATGCATGACAGTTGAGTCCCGACATTCTCACGTCCACGCGTCATCAGTTTTACGGGCTGAGCCAGAATATCTGGGACTTTGGGCTGGTGCTGGCTGGTTCCGGAAAAATCAGCACCTGAGGGGCCTGCCTGCCCTGGCCTGTGCCTCAGGGGAGACTCGTGGGGGAGACTCCCATGCTGTGTCTTTTACTGTTGTTTGTCATCCCCACGTCGCCCTGTCGTGCCCCTTTGACAGCCTGCAGCAACTGTATGTCATTAGTACACAATAGACTCGATCAAGAGCTTGAGGCCTTGAGCCTTGTATGGAATGGCGGGAAAAGCGGTGAAGGTTAGCGCAGTCCGCCCTGCTCGTGAGTTGGCTATGAACCTGCCCGGAGGTCCCTAACAGGGGCAGACACTGCCCATGCATTGACTGAGGTATAGTTCTGCACACCCTGCCTCTTTCGCGCGTCTTGGTCAGTGAACAGGCTCACTGGCGCGGGTGCTTGTGTGGGCTGGGTGCACTGTGCCGGTGCTAGACAGCCAAAGGAGGTAGGGGTTGTGCCCATCTGAGCAGTACCGCAACAAGAGATCTGCTTCACTACACCTCTCCGTACAGCTGCTTGGAGTAAGTGCTGCCTTGCTAAAGTTGTGCATGGAGTCCGCTGCCGTGGGGCCGCCTGGTAAGTGTAGGCATGTGAACGTGTTCAGCTGCGCTGTTGCGGGCACGTTTTGGGGCCATGCCAGTCCACCTGTCGAAGGCTCCTGCCTGCTACTGCCTTTACAGCCCCGCGCCCCTCGGGGCCAGCCAGCCTAGCCAACCTGCGTGGACGGGCCGGGGTTCATACACGAGGCCTGAATCTGTACAACTACGTTCCGCGATACAAGGCTACGAACACGTAACAGGCCAGGACAATCGTCCAGGGGGCCCAGCTTGGCCAACCAGTGCGCTCCAGGACGGGAACTCTCTACCACCTGATACGCTGCTTGTTTAAGCCTGGTCAATCATTAGGCTGCTGCTAGCTGCAATGCTCCCCGGTGCGTGCCTCCTGCCGTACTGATGAGGAATACCAACCTGACAATGCACGGAGCCTCCCTGTCCCAGTGTGCCCTTGCACGACAGCCTGCTGCTGGTACTCCCAAACCATAGATATTGTACGTCGTCGGGGTTTCTTGCACAGGTGCGTTCCAAGTTCCGTTCGGCACCGGCACGGCTTTGCTTAGACGGGTAAAGCAGCTGCCAGTAGCCATTGGCCCCGAGAGACTTACGGGCCTTACGCGTTGCAAGAGCAGTGTTGGGTTCAACAGCGACGCAGCCAATGAGCACTGGCACACGCTCACACACCGTTACTCCAGGGGACCGCGCGGATGGGCATGTGTGGCTTTGGGCTAGAGGGCACGTGGCAGCAGGGGCCACACGGTGCCAGCAGCAACACCCCAGGCAGATAACGTTATCTGTCTGCGATGCAGGCCTACCGTATGCACAGTCAGAGGCAGAGATGAGCTCACGCAGGGAGGGGCTGTGCCGCCCCTGCGGGTGCAGGTAACCTGGGCAGCATTGGAGTGTGAGTCAGGGGCATGGGTCGTGCGGCCTTGCTGCAGCTGGGGGAAAACCGCAGCAGAGGGTGAGAGTGAGTATTTGCCAGTGTTTCAGTGAGTCAGGTGCAAAAGGAAGTTTCAATCTACCTAAGGCCTCCTGTAAGGGCTCGTCCACAGGTAGGCCGATCCCCACGCCCCGGTGCCGTCCAGTTAGTGACTTTCCAGGTGCTACAGCAGTCAGGAAGGGTACCGGTACCAGGGCAGTGTCCGGTGCGCCTCCCACTGCCCAGGCCTCGCCGACAAGTACGCAGGGCACCCACAATCACCTCATGACTATAACACCAAGTCAGCAAGAACGCCGCTCTACACTTGCTAACATTGCTGCACACACGGGGGAAAACACCAAAACACACGCCATCCCAGCTCCACTGCCATGGCCGTTGCCGGCCCCCTTGTCAGACCGGCCAACGCGCGCTGCGGCCAAACCGCACAGTGTCACCAGGCACGAGCACCACACATACACCACGTTCCCCGCAACAAAGGAGGCAAGACTACATGCACACGAATGTCTGGTGCGTGAACGTCGTGCATGGTCATCTGCCGTCACCGTTAGCCCAACATGCACCTGCGCACGACGCGTTGCCTCAGCCCCGAACCCCAGTACGCCCCGCAACCTCCACGCCTGACACATATTATCACCATGCGTTTCACTGTGCAGCTGTGTGTCAGGTCATCAAGTAGCATACGGCGCACGGAAACGCTTTTTGCTGGTTGCCGTCTCAGCTGTCCCCACCCAGTCCTTTCCTCACACACACATTCGCCATGCCCTTGCCATTCATGAAAGGGTACATAGCAGCATATGGTACAGGGCGCTGACACAAGCCTGATTAAGGATGCAGAAGGTGCTGGGTCGCGTCAGGTATGCTGGCCCTACCCTGGGCCCCCATGGCTCCACGACCCCGCGGGTCAGTCGGCTCCACAGCTTACTGACGAACGCGCTATATTGACCGAACTTTTTTACCCGCTAAGCAGTGTCGTGTATGAAGTGTGAAAGGTCTCAAGGCGTCGAAGAGCGAGTATGCAGAGCAAAAGCGCAACCATCGCATCTTGCAAGTTCCCCGAGGACTGTTGCAGCAATTCAGTGGTCTTCCCTGAACTCTCGCAACAAGTCCATGTTCGCAGGATACGCAGGGGAGGCCTGGGGAGCCCTGCGCGGAATGGAAACTCGTACGGCGAGATCAGCGCCATGGGGGAATCTCTCCTTTTCCGTGCCCTTGCCTCGCTTCAGCTCTCGGTTCACGCTTGGTAGGCAACTTGCCCAACTTCACTTACATACCACTCAACAAAAATGGCGGTTGCTCAGCGCGTTCAGGCCCCCACTGCCTCCGGGCGTGTTTCCGCTCAGCGCGTCATTGCTGCTCGCCCCGCGCGCCGCTGCGTCGTCGTGCGCGCCGAGGAGGCCGCTGCCCCCGCTGCTGCTAAGAAGGTCGTGGAGGCGAAGCCCTGGACTGTGCCCACGCTGAACCCCGACACCCCCAGCCCGATTTTCGGTGGCAGCACTGGCGGTCTGCTGCGCAAGGCTCAGCAGGAGGAGTTCTATGTCATTACTTGGGAGGCTAAGAAGGAGCAGATCTTCGAGATGCCCACTGGCGGTGCCGCTATCATGCGCCAGGGCCCGAACCTGCTGAAGTTCGGCAAGAAGGAGCAGTGCCTGGCCCTGACCACCCAGCTGCGCAACAAGTTCAAGCTGACGCCCTGCTTCTACCGCGTCTTCCCCGACGGCAAGGTGCAGTACCTGCACCCCGCTGACGGTGTGTACCCCGAGAAGGTGAACGCCGGCCGCGTCGGCGCGAACCAGAACATGCGCCGCATCGGCGAGAACGTCAACCCCATTAAGGTCAAGTTCTCTGGCCGCATGATGAGCCCCAGCGAGATCTAAATTGCTGGACCTGTGAGCGACTTGTATAGTTGAGAAGAGCAGAGCACGACTTGTAGGGGCGGGACAGGTGTGATGATGAGTGTCGATCGTCGCGGCGACGCTGCACACGCCGGGCCAATGCCGATGTAGGAGTGGACTTTTGGTTGGGAGCGGGCGAGCGGGGCCGACCCCACGGTGGTGTAATAACTATGCAGATTCTTTGCTTGCTCAGTATGTCGGAAGTCCTTGAGCCCCGCATTTTGGGATTTGTCGGCATGCAGCATAGCACTGACGATTGCCTTATTGGCCGCACAGACAATACTTACATGCACGCAGCTGATGGGCGGCGTTCCATCGCAAGGATGTAAGGTGGCCTACATGCAATTGCTGTTGACCAACTGCGGTGCCGTTGACATCAGCAGCAGCAAGCGCATGAAGCATGCCTGTGATATACTCAGCTGGGGCTCGGCGACAGCTCTGGGGGTTCTGGGTGTTGGAGCAGCGACAGCGCTTGGGGGGTGTGGGGAGCAGTGGGCACCTTAACTGGGACAGCACGTGCAGCTTGCCACTACTGTTGCAGCCTCGACACAGCAGCGTGACTCGCATCATGTTGGAGATAGTGCAGCGGGATATGGGTTTTGTTGCAGCAGTCGGGGTCTCTTGGTGCTTGCAACTCAGCACTTCTCCAGCTGGGTAGCAGCTTGGGGTCCTCAGCTGTCAGCTCCACCGCTAGGCTGAGGTCAAGTCTGATAACATTAGTGCATCTGTACTCGTAGCTTTGTTCCTACGCTGTCTTCTGTTGGAGCGCGTGGGGATGTGAGGGGCAAAGCAGCTGTTACCACCGATGTAGTCCTACACGGGTGGCAGGGTACACAGGGTGCAAACGCTGTGCGACAGTTGCTCTCCGAGCAATTAGGGTCGTATAGCGTACACATATGGAAGCGGATAACAGAAGGTGCTGCATCGCCTAGGTGCTTTGTTGCAGTGTGATGTACCGGTACGTGCACAGCAAGGTGCAGCAAAGGGACAGCACCCAGCCCCCCAACAAGCAGCAGCACCAGCATGCAGGGCACGTGTGTGTTATCTAATGCAGGTTAAATACGTTACTTGTTGCGGGAACAGGGGAGAGGGGTACGCAACTGGGCCCACGTGGGGCATCCCCTACACGGCAGACAGCACTGCCCTAGGTGGACCCAGGGGGCCCCCTCATGGGAGCCCATGCCCAACTGAGCTTCTCCAGCACACGTTGCCTTGGAGGCTGTGTTTAGCTCGTCTCTCAAGAGGTTAGCACAGGAGGCACGCGACAGGGCATGGTTGTCTAAGGCACGCACCAAAGTGAGCACCACGCACGGCGGAGGGGCGCCCCATCTTGCCCAGTGCGCATGGGGAACCCGAGGGCAATGTCCAATGTGGCCATGGTGAGCTGATTGTCAGGCACACACCGCCGTTGTATCAATTGTTATATGCATTAGCTAGAACAGAATAGTTGTGCGTTGTAGCGCGCTGTAGCCCTCGTTTGTGGCGACGAGCTCTTGCATCGCTCAAGTTGCTTGCGCTCGCTTATACAGTCACTGGGCCCCTGAAACAGGATTGCCAAACCATAATGAGGACCTCTCTGGTCCAGCTCAGTCGTCGGCAGCTGCAGCGCAGCGCGAGGCCGTTCGCACCCCACGTCGAGCGGCGCCATGACCGCACATCGCTTCGCGGGCCCTCCTGCAGCGGCGCGGCGAGCGTAGCAACGGTTGCAGAGCCTCAAGCTGTGGGGGCTGCCGAGAAGCCGGCGGGGGAGAAGACAGCCCAGAGGTGGGTGCGCGCGGCTAACAGGGGCCGTGCGTCAGTCCACCCTGCACTGTTGGGGCGTGGCGTCAGAGGTTGGAGGCCCATATGGCGTGGCGTCACGGAAACATAAGTCCACTACTATATAGTCTACATACTGGTCCCAACGTGTGGCATAAGCGTTGCTGCTAGACCTGTGAGGACTGCTGCAAGTGCTGCGTGTGGCATACCTGGGCATACCGTGGCCATGTGTGGGCTGTGGGCTGTGTCCCGCCTCAGCCCCCGGTGGTTGCGGTGCATGGGGTTCGTGCAGCGCATCCGGGTGCTGTGTGCCTCGGTTCCTGTAGTAGAATCACGTGCATGGCATCTGATGGGCTATCACTCACCAGCAGATGCAGGGGGGGGGGGGCGGTTGGACCGTCCGCGGCGCCTTGGACGCCTCAACATACCGTGCCCATGCCAACTGGACAACCTTCACGGCCAAACAGCCAGGCACAGTGGTTACGGTACACGTAGAGAGGAGCTACTCCTTAGGCCAGGAGGCAGTGTCAGCGCCTCAGCTCGGCAACGCAACGGGGGACTCTGTGAGGCGGGACAGTGGGGGCCTCCTATGCACGTGCCGTTGGTCGCAACAGAGCAACGTGCGCACGTGCGGCTGCTTGGCGCAGACACAGCAACCTCCTCTGCACATCACAATGTTGCTTAGGAGCAGCAAGCAGTGGCGTATGTGGAGGTGGCAGCTGCGACCCAAGGGAGTGGCTCCTCCGTTGGCGCCTGCCTGCCCGGCCCCCCGCCCCCACGCGCACAAACCTGAGCCTCCCTATGACACCGCCCCCTTCCCGCCCCCTGTGCCAATGAAGCATCGTCATCCTGCGCCATCTTTGCTATACTTATAAACGTGGTGCTACCTGCGGAACCCCCCTGGGTCCTACCTCCCCTCTCCAGGAAGCGCATCCTGTCCGGCGTGCAGCCCACCGGCCGCCCCACCCTGGGCAACTACCTTGGCGCCATGAAGAACTGGGTGGCGCTGCAGGAGAACTACGGTGGGACACGTGGCTCGTGGCACGTGCAGCATGGGGTGTAGGGCATTCGGCGGTGGGGCTGCTGTGGGCGATACGTCACGCCAGTCTACCGCTTGGGTGGCGGTGCAGGAGGATTACGGTGGGCCAGGGGGGCACGTGCGTGCATTGGGCACGGGGCGGTAGGGATTTTACGGGGTGGTGCGGCATACCCAACCTCCACCGCGTGATGTCAATACTGCTTGCCAGCGTGACGCCTTTCCCCCTCCATGCAGCCACTCCTATGTTGTGCACCTGCACCCAGCACCGCGGTCCCTCTGTGTGTACCAAGCTCCCTATCACGACCTCATGCACGCGCTTGCCACCCCTTCTCCCCCTTTCCTCCCCCTCAACCCCAGATCCGTGGTGGACCTGTCAGCAGCAAGGCGTGGTATCCAATCTCTCCGTGTCCTGATTTGTGCATGCCTGCCCCCCTTCCTCCCCCCAGACAACTACTTCTGCGTGGTGGACCTGCACGCCATCACGGTGCCGCACGACCCCGCCGAGCTGCGCGCCTCCACGCGGTCCATGGCCGCAACCTACATGGCGGCGGGCATTGACCCGGCCAAGGTGGGCGGGAGAGCGGGGGGCCGGTACAGGCACGCCCTAGGTGGCTTAGCAGGGGCGGGGAGGGGCAGGCAGGTGCAGAGGTGGCAACGGTGGGCGGGTTTGTGCGCCGCGTGCTGGGGTAGGGTATGTGCACAGCGCGGTGAGGGCAATGGGGTGGGGGCGGGGTTGCGTACCACCTGCTGCGGGGCGTTGTGAAGTGTACAACGTCGCGAGGGCAATGGAGTTGGGAGTGGGGCGGTCTGCATCGAACCCGCCAAGGTGCACCTTCACACGTGGGTCAGGATATCACCGGTTTGACTGCGTTAGACTGCGGCGCAGTGGCACTGCCCGCTCGCCATCCCACCCTTCCCATCAGAAGGCTTCACCTGTCGCTTGCGCCGCCGCACCCTTGCGCCAGCAACAAAAAACTGTTCAAAGTACTACCTGGGCCCCGTCTTGGCCCTTCCACTTGCTCATCAGCCTCGAGGATGCCTCAACGGCAGTGCCCTCCCTGCCCTGCACCACCCCCGCTCCCCCCAGGCCACCATCTTCGTGCAGTCCCACGTGGCTGCGCACGCCGAGCTGTGCTGGCTGCTGTCGTGCGTGACGCCCCTGGGCTGGCTGGGCCGCATGATCCAGTTCAAGGAGAAGAGCAGGAAGCAGGTGCGTTATGGACGGCCGTTGTGTTACATGCTTACGAACTAAGGGCCGTCTTCACTTCACCCAGTCTCACACCCCCCACGCCCCATCCACACCCACCACGCCCCAGGGCGAGGACGTGCGCGCGGGCCTGATGACCTACCCCGTGCTCATGGCCGCGGACATCCTGCTGTACCAGGTGGGGTGTGTCTTAGGGGTTGGGGCTGGGGGCCGGGGATGGTGCGGTTGGTGCATCCTGTTGTACTAGGTGGGAGTGTCTTAGGGGTTGGGGCTGGGGGCCGGGGATGGTGCGGTTGGTGCATCCTGGTGTACTAGGTGGGAGTGTCTTAGGGGTTGGGGCTGGGGGCCAGGGATGGTGCGGTTGGTGCATCCTGTTGTACTAGGTGGGATTGTCTGAGGGGTTGGGGCTGGGAACCGGGGATGGTTCGGTTGGGACATCGGCTGTGCCAGATCGGGGGGGGGGGGATGTTGGGGGTGCTGAGCGGAGCGAGGGATACGGGGTGAGGGGTCCGGAGGATTCGCTGCTTGGCACGGCGTGGCGGCGCGTAAAGCTATACTGTAGATGTGCGTATGGGTTTTGTTGTGGGTGGATATCGGTACTTTTTGGAGGGCCGGGTGGGGGGCGCGCAATGTGTGGGGCCGGGTGGAGGGTTCGCTGTTTGGCATGTCGAGGGGAACACACAGGAGCTGCCCTTTGAGCTGTGCGGCTGCATGTACCGGCACCTTATTATGCCAAATGGTTGTGAAGGGCGCCAGCGTGGGGTCGAGAGACTAGCGGCGTGCTTGCTGTGTACATGTCATCATGTGGCCTGCGTACGTGGCGCTGAAAGGCTGTAACCTGTTGCAAAGCTCTCTTCTCACCCCTTGACGGCGCTTGTTTGTTACCCCCTGCAGGCTGACCTGGTGCCTGTGGGCGAGGACCAGAAGCAGCACCTGGAGCTGACGCGTGACATTGCGGACAAGGTCAACGGAGACTTTGGGGGCAAGGTGGGCAGGGCTGCGGGCCGGGGGCCGTGGCTCGGGTATTAGGACGACGAGCAGCCGGGTGCAGGGTGAGCGTGCGTTGAGCAGGCCTTTGATAGTATCTGGAGGCAGGGGAAACGGGAACCCGAAGCTCGCCCACGGGGCTACCGTATGTTTGACCCCGCTGTGCCGTCGCTGGCGCGCAGGGCTGGAAGAAGCGCGGCGGGCGCGGCGGGCGGGTGTTCAAGGTGCCCGAGGTGTTCATCCCACCGGCGGGCGCGCGCATCATGTCGTTGCAGGTGCGGCCGTGTGGCGTGTGGGGTGAGGGGCGTGTGGGGTGAGGGTTCAGGGCGATCATGTCGCTGCAGGTGCGGCTGCAGGGGGGGGGGGGGGGGGGGGGGGGGGGCAAGTACCGATAGCGCCCGTCCGAGGTCCATGGCGTGGGTCCGTAGGTTTCAGTTGTACCTTGCCCCTGGGCCGAAAGGGGGTGCGGTCATGCGCATCACGCCGAGCTGCACCGCTGGTGCCGGACCGCACAGTTAACGCGCTACCGTACGCATCACAAGACAGCTGCGCCTGCAGCGGCACCTTGGTTCCACGTCTGAACCCTTTCCTGAACCCGACAACGAAAGCGATCTGTGTCACAAGCGCCGCCTCGATGCCAAACCTTTTACGCGTTCCCCTGCAGCCTCTCACCCGCTCTATCTGTATCCTCTGGCCTGGCGTGGCCTCCTGCCACGTGCCAGCCAGCCCTGCGCGTCTGCTCTAATCGTCCTCGGCTGCCTGTCCCCTGTCCTTAACGGAGGACTCTTGCTCCTAATCGCCTTGACAATTTACTCCCTCTTCATGGGCAGGTATTACGTATTTCCCTCGTTTCTTACTTTTTATACACTTCCTCGCGCTTTTCGCGGTGCCCCACGCCCCCACCGCAGGACGGCACGGCAAAGATGAGCAAGAGCGCGGAGAATGACAACAGCCGCATCAACCTCACCGACTCGCCGGACGTGATCCGCAACAAGATCAAGCGCTGCAAGACGGACGCGCTCGAGGGCCTGGAGTGGGGCAACCCCGACCGCCCGGAGGCCACCAACCTGCTGTCCATCTACATGCTGTGCACCGGCAAGACCAAGGTGCGACCAGTGCTCGTATATGCGCGTCCTGGTGAGATGCCATGAGTGGTGGGGATAGAGGTGGGCTTAGGGACGGGGCTGGGCGGGGTCCCTGAGTCGTGGCTGGGACCAGGGGCGGGAGGGTGGTGATGGCGGTGGCAGTGGCAAGGGGCCGCGGAAGGCGGAGACAGGTGGCCGAGAGGCGAAGAGGCGGGTGAGTGGGCATACTGCCTGCCTAGTGCTGGTGCCACAGCGGTGCGACCTGCGCATGGCGCTCCCTGGTGCACGGCCTCACGCTGGGGACTCTTCACTTGCCCATGCCCTGGCATAACTGCAATACGTTAACCCGGCTAAACACAAAGCCGTGAAGTCGTAGAGCACTGCATATGCCACTCCATATGCTCATATGCCACACCTTCTCCACTCCTTTGCTGAGTTGCTTTGTGCGTCTCCCTACCCACGCGTGCTGCCAGGACGAGGTGCTTGCGGAGTGCGGCCCCATGCGGTGGGGCGCCTTCAAGCCGCTGCTGGCGGACGCGGTCGTGGAGCACCTGCGCCCGCTGCAGGTGCGCGTGCGTGCGGGTGTGGAAGGGTGGCGCCCTGGCAACCAGCGGTCAAGCAAATGAGCTTAACTCGTCGGGCAGGACATAGCATTTGGGGTCGAACTGAGCCCGGTCGGCGTTGTCAGGCGTCACATGTACCGGTGCGAACAGCGGTGAGGCCTGCGGTGCGGAGTGCGCACGCGAGCTGTGGCTACCGGTGGGCTTCAGCATCAGCAGCGTTATGGGGTCCCGACGTAGCGCAGTGGCTCCAACAACACCATGTGGTATTATTGGTCTTTGGTAGTACGCATGGTGTTCGTCACGCACAGCAGCGTCGAGATAAGGGAGCGCACGGCGCCAATTGTCGTAGCGCCAGGGGGCCCCGGCCTCCCGCAACTCCCACCGGCCGGGCCATGCACGCCCCGGCACCCCACTAGTTTGCAGCCAGCAAACAACATGCCGCCATCCCCTCCTCCGCGGGACCTGCCCCGCCCCCTGTTTGTCGTACACAGACCAAGTACACTGAGCTCATGTCGGACACGGCGTACGTTGACAGCGTGCTTGCGGCTGGCGCGGAGGCGGCGTCGGCGGTTGCGGAGCGCACCCTGGCGGACGTACGGGACGCCATGGGCTTCGTACCGCCGTACAGGCGGAAGTGAACTGCATGTACGGCGAAGGGTGCGCGGTGCATGGCGTTGGGGCCGCAAGTGGGGTGGCCGAGCGTTGGAGAGCGTAGCTGGGGGGAAGGGGGAGGGTCCGATGGGTTTTTTGTAGTTTTGGGGCATTAAGAGAGTTGCGCAAGAGCAGCGAGTTTTGAGAGGTGCGACGGAGAGAGGTGGCGACGTGGTACATGGAATGATGTGCGTTGTGTTTTTTCGTGCTGCATGGTGCGCACCGGCTAGGCAAAGCGGGATGCGCGCTCACGTGTGCACCCCGTTCAGGATCAAAGCAGTGGTGAGCTGCGGGGGTGCCATTTTGCGGTGATCGGGGGTGAGGTGACGCTCTCACGTGTTCGACGTGGATCATGTGGTCAGTGCGTAACTGGCGCTGTACGATCACAAGGTGGCGGGCTTCAGACGTACGATGGGATTGAGGGCCTGGTTTGACCTGAGAGCAGAAGGCCCGCTGTGACTAAAAGCATGCAGTGGCTGGTCCCTGCTAGGGGGTAGGAACTGCATCCAACTTGCCGAGGTGTGCGCCGGTGAAGGCTGTAGCGCTCGCCACGTGTGTGGCGGGGTATGGACGGAGTACCTGCTGGAGTAACCCAGCAAGCCTTGTAGACACGTGTAAGTGACTGGAGGTCAGGCGCTCAGCCGATTGGCTGCACAATGACTCCCACAGAAGGAATGCCCCTTCGCTGTCGCGTCCCTGCCTGGGCGTGCCTCGCCTGAGACACAGTGCGGCACGTAGCCGGCACCTCGACCACTTGACGCCAAGTTAGCAGTTCGCACGCCGCATGACAAATACAGTACAACATCAAACATAGTGCAGGTTGTCACCCTTAGTGACCTCAGTGTGCCTCATAGACCGTTGCGAAGGCCGTAGTAACCAACCCAATCGAACGGCATTGTCGTGTCGAGCGCTACATCAGGACGCACTCCTTTGTAATCCTACATAGTCCGATTTTGACATAGTACTCTGTTGTTCTGAATGAGTAGCTAGCGTCCCTGCTGTATTCGCCCACTCGCCCAGTCGCCCACTGGTCGGGGCATGGACGCCGAGGGAGGAGACCCACCAGGTCCACCAGAAAAGAGAAGGCACCAGACCGGATCAAGACGCTCGTCACGCCATGCGCGCACGAATGCAGGGAGGCACAACATAGATGCAGCACCAGGCAACGGCGATGTGCATGAGCCTCGCGCCGATGGACCTCTGGAGAAGCAGGAACCTGACTCTGAACACGACAATGGCCCTCGGCCAGCAAAAAGGCCTCGGAGGTCGGTTGGAGCATGGCAACAGTCTCCCGTTTTGCAAACAACAATGCAGAGCAGTGTGCGAGGGCCGTGCTCTCTGCACCATCTTTACTACTGTCGAATGCGTGATGGCTTCCAGACCAGTTCCGTCGCTCTGACGAGTGTGCCTGTCTTAAATGTGCAGGCCTCCGGCACGCCAAACGCAGCCACGCGCTCCCGAGCCGGACCCTGAAGTTATAGTGATTGAGTCAAGCGATGACGATGCGGCTGCTCCTGCCCAGGCGGGCGCAGGCCCGGGTCCGTCAAACGCTCCTGTACCCGCCGCGCACCCCGCCCCAAACGACCCTGGCACGTCCGCAACCGCGGGCGCTGGCCCCTCGAATGCACCCGCACCCCCTCACCCCGGGGCCAAAGCCACATGTGGTATCTGCCTAGAGGAGCAGTCCCTCACCAGCTTCCACAACATAGGTGGGTTCTGCGTCCTGATGCATGGTCGGATCGGTCCTCGCACCCCCTCGCATCCCCATGTCAGTCGTGGTTCAGTGGCGCACATCGGGCTCTCCTTTCCCTAAAGCTGCGCTGCGGTTACCTCTATGCCCCGGATCTTCTCCGCAGCTCCTGTTAACCTTGTCCCTCCAATCATATCTTGCGACGAATGCCGCCTCCTCACTCCCGCTCGCCCCGCCCGCCCTCAGTTGCGTGCGGGCACCAGTTCTGCCGCGAGTGCCTATCGCAGCACGTGCAGCTGGCGGCGCGAGAGAAGATCTTCCCAGTGCGCTGCCCGCAGCCGGACTGCAGGTGGGTACACACGTTCGGGTGCCTGGATCGGCCTGTTGTCGAGTGCCAGGAGCAGTCGTCAGGCCGGCATAAGGGCAGGGTAGGGGCCAACGGTAACTGCAGGACTCCGTTGCTGGCAGTAACCGTTGCTGGCAGTAACCGGTGTTGATGGTGTGCTTTCTGCTGCAACCGATTACTCTCAAGTGTCTGGGATGAAGCCACGCAAGGCAGTGCGACCTCCAGTCAACGCTCTATCCGTCTCATGCTGTTCCCGTCCCCCCCTACCCCACCCAGGGGCCCCGGCGTGTCTGTGGCGGAGGGCCTGACGCTGCTGGCGGACGGGGCGGACAAGGAGAAGCTGCAGATGGTGAGGACGGGCCAACCACCCCATTAACCGTGGGGGGAATTACCATTCATGTAATCTTGCAAGGAAGTGGCCTGTGCCGCTTGTACGCGTTGCGTGTCACCTGGGGACCCTCCGTACGACTGGGGGTTCGCGTGCCACAGGTGACACCCGTTGCGTCTGTCCCTTCCTGTACCCATCCCCCACGCCCCGCACCCCCACCTGTGCGTGACCTCTCAACGCTTGCCCCACCTGCCCCACCTGCTCGCCTCCTCCCCTTGTTCCCTGCAGCTGGAGGTGGAGTCCAGCCTGCCGCAGCACCTCAAGTTCTACTGCCCCAACCCCGCCTGCAGCCTGCTCATGGTGCTGGACGTGAGTGGGGCAGCTCCGTGGGTCTGTGGCACTGTGGGTCCCCAACTCTGCACATCCACGCCGAGGGGTCTGCCCTGTCCGTTGACAGAAGCCTTTTAGGCATAGGCAAGCAGTGGCGTCTGCGAGATCCTGGCTTAGCAGCAAGAAGCCGCCTTGTGCCGCCGTGCATTCGCTGTGTCATGTACGCTTACGGTCGGTGTGTCTCTGGTCTGCGCCTCGGCCCGTCCTCGATTACCTGCCTGCGTCCCGCAGGACGAGGAGCCGCCCGACAACGCGCCAGTGCGCTGTCACGGCTGCCAGAAGCAGCTGTGCCCCCGCTGCCGAGTGCTGTGGCACACCGGCCTGGTGAGCTGGTCAATGCGGTGCGGGAGAGGGGTTTTCTACCGGTCTGGCGAGGCGCCGGGGGAAGGAAATGGCACCGCGCTGTGGACAAGCAATTCACCAGCAAGCCCAATGCCACCTCTGTATCTTTTGCGTGCCAGTACACAACCGCACCGTTCCATATGCGCGCATCGCAGCTACCCAGGCCAGCCTTGCTCTTTCATACTTCTTGCTTTATATCAGGTGTTTTGTTTGCGCCGACGCGCGCCGCCCCTCCTTCCGTCCACCCGATCCCTCCGCAGTCCTGCGCGCAGCACCGCACGCTGCACGCGCAGCAGGGCGAGGACGCTGCGCTGCTGGGCGTGGCCGGGGAGCGCGGCTGGAAGCCCTGCCCGCAGTGCCGCGCGCTGGTGGAGCTGGCGCACGGCTGCAACCACATCACCTGCAAGTGCGGCGCGGAGTGGTGCTACAAGTGCGGGGCGCTGTGGAAGAAGCCGCCGGGGCAGCGGCGCGCGATGGCCACCTGCAGGTGGGGGCGGGGGCGGGGGTGTGGGGCGGGCAGAAAGGAGGGGTGTTGCATTTGTTCGGGGTTGGCAAGGTTAGGCGCCGCGTCCGCTGCAACTCTTAGGGGAAGATACACGGAAGTGCTCGCGTGTCGGCACCCTAACGACAAGGATTTTCGCCCACAACCTTTGGGAAGTACGTGACTGCTCACCCCGAGCGCATGAACAGCTATCAACATAAAGGCTGAGAAGGCTGAGCTGCCCACTGCCCTGCGCGTCCGCCTCCTTGCTTCGCGCGCCCAGGTGCCGGCTGTGGGACGACACCAACCGGCAGCTGGAGGCCGACTTCCGCACGCACTTCTACCAGCGCCACGGCATGCAGCCCGCGGACGCGCACCGGCGCGCCGTGGAGGAGCTGCAGCACCTGGGCATCCTGCCGGGGGCCGCGCCGCGGGACAGGGACAGGGACCGCGAGCGCGCGGACCGCTACCGTGCCCTGCGGGACCGCGCCATGCAGCTGGGGGGCCTGGGCCTGGGCCTGGGCCTCGTGCCCGTGGGGCTGGGGGCCGGCGGCGCGGCAGGGGGCCCTGCGGCGGTGGAGCCCGGGGCGGCGGCGGCGGCGGTGGCAGGGGATGCCGCACGCGCAGCAGCAGCGGCTGGAAGGATTGGTGACGCGCTTGGGCGGCTGGCGGAGTATGCGGCTCGGGGTAGGGAGCATGGCGCCCAGCCGGGTGGTGCCGCTGAGCGGCTCCGGGCGGGGGCGGCGCCAGGGGAGATGCTGGCGGAGCTGAGGGCGCAGCGGGGGTTGGGGCGACTGCGGGCTAGGGAGCTGGAGAGGGCCAGGGAGGTGAACGCGGAGCGGGCGAGGATGATGCAGCGTGTCCTGCTTGAGGATGATGCGGATGCGGCTAGGCGCGCGGAGGAGGACGGGCGGCGGAGGGTGGTTGAGGCCGAGGCGGCAGCCGCGGCGGCGGCGGCCGCTGCGAGGAGGGCTGCAGAGGCAAGGAGGAGGGTGGAGGAGGCTTCGGCCAGGAGGATGGGGGGAGACTTGAGGAGGAACTGGGCGGAGCTTGTAGCGAGGAGGGCGGCGGCGGAGAGGGAGGGGCAGGGGGATGCGGGTGCCGCGCCGGAGGCGGCGGCGCCGGCGGCGGCGCCACCTGCGGCGCTCGGTGACGCGAGGGCCCCGGGTGTACGGGTGGTGAGTTGGGGAGGGAGGGGAAGGAGACATGGGGTTTGGGGCAGGCGGCGCAATGTGCCTGAGGTTGTCACTGTGTAACCATGCATGTTGCTGCAATTGTGTGCAAGACAAGCATAACGCATAAGGCATGGCTGGATGGCATGGTTCGGTTGGGTCCCTGCACCAACCGCTCGGTCGTTCAGTTGCTGCAAGTTGCCCAGCCGATGGTCCGCGGCAGCCAAGGAGGACTTTCAACCTGCCTGCTCCTTAACTTGATCACTGTGCACATGGCGACCCATGCGCAGGTGCCTCGCCGCCCAGTACTGCGGTTAAAACTCGCGCGTCCTCAACGCCCCGGCGAGCAGCGGCAGCCCCCCGCACCTGACACTGCCGCCGCTGGTGATGTCGCCGCCGCTGACGGCGCCGCGCCGCCTGCCGGGCGGCTGGACGCGCTTGCGGCCGCCGCCGCGGCGGCCCCGGCCGCCGACAAAGCCGCCGCTGCAGCCGTCGACTCAGCTACTAGCAGCGACTCAGACAGCGAGGAAGAAGTAATATATCACCGCAACATACCTGACGCTGACGATAGCAGCAGCAACAGCGACGGCGAGGATGGCGACGGCGGCGACGGCCCGGACCGCGGCGGTGGCGTGCGCACGCGCGCCGCTGCCGCCAGGATAGCCGCTGACTTAGACGCTGCCCGCGCCCGGGTGGAGCGTGCGCGCCGTGCATTCCGCACCGCGACACGTAGGGTCGCGGCCCCCGCGGACGCTGCTGCGCCCAAGCCTGCGGAGGGTGCCCGTCCCGGCGCTGACGCTGCTGCTGGCGGTGCTACCGATGGTACTGGTGGTGCTGCCGCGGCCGGTGCTGGTGACGGCAAAGCAGGGGCAGCGGCGGGCGGGGTCAAGACGGTGCGCTGGGCGGACCTGGAGCGGGACAAGGAGGCCCTGCGTGGGGACCCGGGCGACGGCATGCGCGCCCGTGTCCAGCGCCACGTGCCTGGCCGCGTCATGGGCGATGATGCTGGCAGCAGCAGCAGCACTAGCGGTGCGAGCAGCAGCAGCAGCGACGCTGATGAGGACCAGCAGGGTGGCGACGGCGTCGGCGCTGACGGTGCGGGAGCGGCGGTGGGCGTGGCCGTGCCGGCCCGTAGGGCGCGCCGGCGTGCGACGTCACCCGTCAGGGCTGCGGCGGCGGGGGCCGCAGGGGCACCTGCGGCGGCGCCTGCCGGCCCGGCGGCGGTGCGCGTGGGTCGTGTGGGCACAGCTGACAGCGTCACAGGCCGCATGGGCAGCATGGCGGGAGACGCGGGGGGGATGGAAGCCATGAGCAACCTGCGCACGGCAACGGGTGTGGCAGCTGTGGGCGCACGCGGCGGTCCGGAGGGCAACTCAAACCGGATTGGGACCCGTGCGGAGGCCGCGGCTGCAGAGGCGCGGGCGGCCGCGTGGTCTGCGCGCATGCAGGCCCGGCAGCGGATGCGGCTGGCCCTAGCGGGGGCCAGGAAACAGAGGGAGCCGGCGGGGACTGCGACTGCGGCGAGTTCGGGTGCCGGATCGGGTACGGCTTTAGGGGCCGGCTCAAATGGTCAGCGTGGGGAGGCGGCAGAGGCCGGCACGGGAGCGCAGGCAACCGCCGGTGGTCAGGCAGCGGGCGGCCCGGCGGATGGAGGCGGCGATCGGGGGCTGGGCGGCGCGAGAGGGGCACATCTGGCTGGCCAGGTGCGTGTGACGGCGTGGCGGTGGCGTGTGGTACCTGCTCGAGTCCTACCCATGGAATCAGATGGTGCTGCTTTGTGTGTGGCCTCTTGCCTGACGCAGCTGGACGCTTGTCTTCCAGCTGTGCCGTCCTTGGGACTGAAAGGTTCGCGCCGTGCGCGTTTGCGAGCGGGCTCAGGATGCTTCACTTGCTCCCTGCACCCCACAGAAGCGCCCGCGCCCTGCGGAAGCCGTTGCCTTCAACGACATGTTCCCGGACTTCGAGTTTGACTACTGGTTGGCTCCGCCGCCGGGCCTGAGGCCCATCGGGCTCCCAGGCCAAGCAAGGCCCCGCCAGGGACCCGGAGGACCCCCTGTCCCCGTCCGGGGACCCGCAGATGCTGGGGCGCTGCCGGCCCGCGGCAGCGTCAGCGGCAACGGTGGCGGCCAACGGCCGCCGCAGCCGCCCCGGCTGGGAGGCCACGGTGCGGGCCTAAGGCTGCCGGTGCCCATGCCGGTGCCGAAGCTGGAGGCGGCCCCGGCAGGCCCGGCTGGGCCACAGGCCCAGCTGCCGCCTCGTCCGCCACCGCGTGACGCGGCCGCGGCGCCTGTGCCAGCGGCAGGGCCACGTGTGGAGGGCGCCCCCGGGACCCTCCGGTCCTTGCGAGGCCCTCCTGCTGGAGCAGCAGCGGCAGCGGGGCGAGGTGCGGACGGCGGCAAACCGGGCCAGGAGGCAGGGGGGCCCCGGCGCGGAGGCCGACCCATTGGCCTGCCGCCCAGGCTGATGGAACCGGGCAGAGGAGCGGAGGCCGACCCCTTCTTCCAGGCCTATGACGACTATGTGCGCCGCATTGACTATGCGCGTCGCGAGAAGGCTAAGCCACCGCACGCCGCTGCCGGCGGCGCAGCGGCAGCCCCCAAGCCGCCAGCAGCCGCGCAGCCTCCTGCAGCGGCAGCGGCAGCGCCTGCCGCCGCGGCCCCCCCGGCCGGTGCGGCACCACTACCCTTGCCTGTTCCACCCGCCGCGGCCGCCGGGCCTGCTGCTGGTGCTGCTGCTGCCGCGGCGGGCCCTGGTGCACGGCCGGACCTCGTGCTGGACGAGGCCATGGACCGCATATGGGACACATTTGTCGATGAGATCCTCCCGCACTTCCGCAACAGGCGCAACAGGCCTCCAGGCGTCGCCAACGGCCCCGACCCAGGCGGCGTGGACAACGCGCTGCGCCGCTTAATGGACCCCGGGGCCGCCCGCATGCGCCGGCCCCCGTACCCCGACGGGCCAAATCCTGCAGACCAGGGCATGCCCTTGGGAGGCCCGGCGCCCGTTCCGGCGCCTCCCGCCCCGTTGCAGCAGCCCCCGCCTCAGCAGCTTCCACCGCTGGGCTTCGCGCTCCCCGGCCCTCCCCCTCCTCCCCACGGCCTGCGGGAGCAGTACCCCGCCCTGCCCCAATTCGTGCACGTGGGCCCCCTCGAGAACATGCGGCACATGCCGTTTGCCATCGGCCTGCCGTACGTTCTGGGTCCGCTGGGCCCGCCGCCGCCGGCCATGCGGCCGCCGCCAGCGCCCTTCATGCCGCCTCCGGGCTTCGCACCGCCCGGGCAGATGAGGGGCGAGCGGCTGGGGGCGGCCCACAACGGTCCGGGCATGTACGGCCCGGGCCCGGTTCTGGGGCCTGGGGCCGGCCCGGCTGCAGGGCCCGGCGAGCTGATGGAGTTCCACCCCTTTGACGAAATGGAGATGCTTGGGGCCGAGGGCTTTGCGCAGTTTATGAGGGAGGCCGTTGACGACGAGGTGTTATACTTGGATGGTGATATGAACGGTCCCGAGCAGGCGATGTGGGCGGGCCCGGCGGTGGCGGGCGGGCTTGGCGGCGGCCAGGGGCAGGCAGCAGGCGGGGGTGGTGGCGCAGGTGGGGTTGCTGGGCCGGAGGTGGAGGTGGAGTACATGGAGCTGCTTGACGACAGCGATGGCGAAGAGCAGCAGCAGCAGCAGCAGGAGGAGCCGGAGGAGGAGGAGGAGGAGGACGAGGATGCCCCCCTCGCCGTGCGGTTGTACAGACTGCCTGGCAGGAGGAGGGGCCACGAGCCGCAGCTGCAAAGCGGGGGAGCGGCAGCGAAGGCGGACGAGGGTGGGCGGAGGAACAAGCGGCAGCGCCGCGGTGGCGCGGGGTGGGACACGCTGGGAGGAAAGAACGCGGAAGGAACTGGAGGTGGATCGCAGGGCGCAGCTGCCGAGGCTGGGAGGGATGCGGGCAAGGCGGGGTCGGGCGCTGCACATGGTCCGGGTGCAATCCAGGTGGCCAGCGCTGCCGGTGCTGCAGCAGCTCCGGCGCCAGCGAAAGCTGCAGCACCAGCACCAGCACCAGCGGGGGCAGCAGCACCAGCAGCAGCGCCAGCACCAGCACCTGCAGCTCACGGGGCAGGAGGCGCTGGCGCTGCTGAGCCTGCCGCAAACGGGCCGGGGTCCGTGCGCATCAAGCATGAGGGCGATGCCGCCATCGCGGCCGCCCGTGCTGCTGCTCCGGGCGGTGCGCTGGGCAGCGCCGGCCGTGAGGCCCGCCACCCGCGCCGCGGCATGCGACGCGGCAGGGCTAGAAACGGGCATCACGGTGTGGACGGGCAGGACGCAGGGAAGGATACGGGTGCGGTGCCTGCTGGTCCAGGGGATGCCCCTGCGGCTGCGGGGGCGGAGGGCACCAAGGGCGGGGGCGGAGACGGCGACAGCGCTGCAGCTGCCGGAGCGCTGGTGGCGGTGGCAGTACCCCCGCAGCCGCTGATGTTGCCTGCTGCGGGCGATGGCGGCAGGACGCTGGCAGCGGCCCCACGTCCGCCAGGAGATGCCCCCGGAGCTGGCGATGCAGCTGCAGCGGAGGGCCAGCGCCGGCAGCAGCAAGACGCAGGGCAGGGCGCGGGGCCGCAGTCGCAGGGTGGAGGGCCGGTACAGGTCGGCGCAGCAGGAGCAGCAGCAGCAGGAGGCGGAATTGGAGCTGCTGCCGGACCGGTTGTTGTGGTGCAGGCGGGTGAGGTGCAGGTGGGCGATGGTGGTGGTGGTGGTGCAGGGGGCAGCGCTGGCCCCCCTGTGCTCAATGTGCAGCTGGTGGTGCAGCTGGTGCACCCCGGGGGCGGGGCGGGGGGCGGGGGTCAGGCGGCGGGGCCGCAGCTGGGTCCTGAGGCGATGGCGGCGGTGGAGCAGCAGCTACGGGCCGTGATGGAGCGCGTGCGGAGTGAGTGGGCGCAGCAACAGCAGGAGCGGCAGCAACGGGGCAGGCAGGAGTAGTGGGGGTGTGGTATTTCGTTGGTCGGTAGGTGCCGAGGCGCAAGGTCACAGCGAATGCCTGCTTGGGCTTGATAGTTACGGAGAGGAGCGGGTCGCTGGGGCGCGGGGCGCAGGGAATGCTTGATTTAGTACGGGAAGTGCCCAGGAGAACGGGGCGGTGAGTTTGGGGCGCATTGCGGACTGGAGTAACATGGCAGCGCTTTGCGAAGCGGCTGGTGAGGAAGCGCAGATGGGTGCCATTACTACGGTACATCATGTGTTGCGTTCTGTACATAGCGGGTGACGTTTAGGTGCGGTTGGCAAAGAAGCGTCGCTCTGGCATTCTTGCTGTCATGCACGATTAGGGCGCTGCACGCAGTAATAAGTTAACTTCGCCGTGTACAGGTACTGAGTGGAGCTCGTTCCCGACTTGACACGGTTGCTGTTGCGGTACGGACCCTTTGTGGACATCTGGAGAACCACACAGATGAACGTATATAAGCTTGCGTATGAGGCATGACCAATTCGCGACGTTGTTGTGAGTGGACTGATTACTGCTAGTGCCGTTTGTAGCAACGGCGGTGTGAGCTTACGTCGTATCTGTGTGTACTGTATGGTGTTACCGAGGTGTGGCATTCCGCATATGATCGTGGCCGGAGAGGGCAGGCTTGTTGCGTATGTGTTGTACGTGCGCTGTCCAGTAGTCACGACACAAAACGTCAGTCCTATTGCGTTTGACGCGTGATACCATGAATGTTGACAGGCGTTGGTAGAACTGTAGGGGAACTTCTCTGGTGCAGAGCCAGAGTCCTGTAACCGTCTGTGACCTGCCTACAACTTCGCTTCGTACCACACCGCGACAAAGGTCGCAGCAAGGCTCTGGAACACATCGACATCCGGTATGTGAACTGCACCTGCATACTGCAGGGTACGTCCAGGGTCCCCTGGTGTGCGGAACAGCGGAAGGGGACACACATGCAGGGCTCACGGTTCCCGCCGATTGCCTTATCCACGGGAGCTCCCCTCTCCTGACCTGGCCTGCTGACCAACCTCGTGCAAGGCCAGCTGCGCAGCCAGGCTGACGTTTGCATGTCGGCCGCCTTGGCAATACGGCGCGCCTTCGTCAGGCCGCAGTCACGGTGGGCCATGTGTACTGAACTACTCCGCTTTTCTTTATGTACTCCAAGGATACAGGGACCTTGTCGCCATGGCAGGGCGCAAGAAAGACCATCCTTGGGCATCAGGCATGCGGAGAGCGGGAGATGGCCCGTGGGACGTCCCTGGGTAGCACTAGTTAGCACAGGTTAGCACGAGCCGACCACGACATACAAATTCAGGCAGGAACGATGGTGATCTGGCGCAGGGCTCCATCTATGATATAGGCGCTGTTGTAGTCCAGAGGCATTGGGCACCCGGCATTGGGCACCGGTACCGGGGTGGTGGCCTGGTGGGTTACGTTGACTGGTACACCCGTCTGGTACAGTGACCGTTTGACAGGCGAGGTGGCGAATGGCTACTTAAAGGCCCCGTGGCAGAACACACAAGTCTAACACATTAAATCTTTTATAGTTTCTAGTTTAATACAGCCGGGTTCCCTCTGCAATTTTTGCATACGCTGACGATGATGGCCACGACACTACTTAACAGGAAGGGAAGTCTGCCCTCTCGGCACGTGGCCTCTTCAAGCTCTAGAACGAGTGCAAGGCCTAACATCGCGGCTCAAGCTACTCAACCAGCACGGTCCCCCTGGCCCGTGGCCATCGCGGCAGTTGCGTTGTTATTGGGACCAACCAGCTTGCCTTCTGACGCCGCGCCCGGGTCCCAAATTATTGGTAGCAGTGCAGGTAAGAACAAGCTTGGAGGTAGTACATTGGTCCTGCCTGGGCCACCCGCGAGCTAGGGTTCAGGCCTCGCACGCTGGCCTGCGCTGGCGCAAGTGCCAAGGCCGCGAGGGCCCAGACCCCAGCCTGCCGTACCCACCTCGGCTCCTCCTTGCCTGACCAAGTGACGCATAGTACACTTTGCGCAGAAGAGACATGTAGGCAGCAGTATACGGCGTAAGGATTACGGTCTCCTTCCCTTCCCCACCTCCTCTGACGGCACGTGCCCGCACCTCCCGCTCGTGCCGTCCCCCGTCCCTAGGTGCTTGCCAACACACAGCCTGCAGCTCGTTGCACACTGCTACCGCCGTGGACCCTCCACAGAGGCATGAACACAGCGCCCTGGACAGCCAAGCAGCCGCGACCCTTGCACGTCCCATCCCCTCCAGCCCCGGCTTCCTCTCTCCTGTTGCCAGTCCAGCATGGATGGGTGCACACCCTGGACACCTGCTTCACGTCAGCGAAGGCGAGCAGACTGCGGACCCCGCCCAGGAGCTCCAGCCGGCCTCAGAGCGGTCAGAGGTTGACTCGGAGCCGGGGGCGGAGGAGAAGCCACGGGGGCCCGGGGGTGCGGATGCCCGCGGCCTGCTGGCGCACCGGTGCGACATTGCCCGCACGCGGCAGAGCTTCCGTTTCGCGGCACACGTGTCTTCGCCCTGGTCGTACGCGCTGTGTGGGATGAGGTCGGGGCACGGGATGGCGCCTGGACTGCACGCGTGATGGCAGTGGCTTTGTACTGGATGTTGTGCGTTGGAAAATTCAGAGCTGAGAGGTTGTGCTGGACATGCGGTTGGGTGCGTGCGTAAACCGTGCTGGCGTTCACAACAGAGTGTGACTGGACTAGCGGACTGCAGCATCAGCTGCTTTTGTATCATAGCTGGAGAATGAGAGAGCGTATCGCACGCACTGCAATTTATCGTAGTTTGGTTTCGTACCGTACGTGGCGGGTGTGACAGGGGCAACGGCGACGCTGGGGCATGGATGGGTGGTAGCGACGAGCCTCATTCCACATGCACCGTCAAGCACCCCTGCGCAACGTGTACTTGTACTGTTGTTGTACGACAAGCACCGTCCAAGCTTGCGCTCGGGCTGCAGCAATTCGGGCTGTATTTAGTAGGCCTGCCTGTGATAGTGTTCTCCTAGCACATATTATACAGTACGGTTCGCTGCTATTGCAAGCATTGCGCCTGCACAGCACGCTGCTCGTGTGAGTAGAGGATGCGCTGCAGTAGCCGTTCTAGCCGCTTCCTGCGTGCATGTATGATGCTGTAGACATACCTGTTTAGCGGAGGGTATGTCCTGCTGTGTCCTAGTGTACTAGTTTGGGGTGTGAGAGCACACTTGAGGAGTTGGGGCACCCAGATACGGCCGGTTGTGATGGACTCCGGGGTCAGTGGCCAGGCGTTTTGTACCAGGACATTGTTCATCCGGTGGTTATTGCATCCGCGTTCCTTGTAACAAGCGCCACGCTGCGTGGCTGCAATGCGCACGCCAGTGCGGCTCTTAGGCCGTAGCTGAGAGCTGGTTTCTGCCAGAATCGGCCGTCAATCCTGCAGCCCGAGGCGTCCTCTGCATAGCAGGGCACCAAATTTTTCTTCATCTACCAAGCAGTGCTGCCATGAAAGCCGGGGCAACCGTGAATCCGTGGTGCTATTTTAGAGGGCAACAGCTGGCAAGTGGCAGCAGGGTGGGGAGCAACTCGTGCGAACCACCTCAGCAGCCTGGCAGCTGTCCGTGGCACGTGGGTGCAGCATGCAGGTCCAGCATTCAGCCTTGCCAGAACTGCGTTGGAGGCTTATCAGGCAGTCCGTGGTTGCACTGTGGACTGCAAGCTCCATGGTTGCAGCCAGCCAGGCACACCTTCTGGTAGGCACCAGGGGCACCTGGTGACCACCTGCTTCCGTTGCTGCCAAGGTTCGTGCCTGAGGTGCAGCCGCGGCCTGCATACTTAAACTACAGCATGACTGACCATGTCACCAATTGTAAACATCTCACAAATGGCAAGGAAATGGGTCAAGCGAGCGGTCAGCTGCGATGCATGCTGGGACCGCGATTGCGATTCGTCCATGCGACAGTTTTCCCAAAGAGTAGGTGCACCTTTTACTTTGCCATACGTGATGCTAAATATTGTGATCTTTATGTATACTTTGTAGGTACTTCCTGGGCTCTGCCCCACTGTTCCTGACTTTTGTTTCGGGGGGTGGTTGCTCCTTGGACCAGCAGCGACCGCCTTCCTGTCGCTGTACCCAACAACAACCTAAACCAGTTATCTTCATATTCTAGCATAGTTTTGCGGCCATGAACGCGCAGCTTGGCTTACGCGCACCTTCACTTCGTCCATCTGCGCCAGCAGAAGGGCTTGGCGCGAGCTTGCGCCAGAAGCTGTTACCGCAAGGGACGGCTGCACCCAGTATGTCTGCCGTTGTGGGCCTGGTGGGGTCCGGTGGTGCCGGCTCAACGCTGGAGTCGCTCAAGCGGCAAGCAGGCAAGACATGTTGCACTGTAGGAGGCGGTGGTCGTTGCCTGTGCGCCTGATGAAGACGCGACAGCTAGGGCGCGATTATAGCATAGTGCAGGAGTCAGTTTTACACTGGCCCGTGCTCGTTCCCCTGTCACGTCGTCAACAACGCCCTTGTGCAGACCGGATGATGGAGGAGCAGGAGAGCACGCGTCACAACATAGAGCTATACGTAAGTCACTTGAAACTCGCTCCCCCACGTCTACCTCAGCCACTAGGGTACCTGCACTTTATCAACAGTTATGGTAACCTGGCGTTTGACTGTGGTACGCATCACCGGCGAGACACAGTTGGAAGCAACATACCCCAGGTACTGCTGCGGACAGTGACCCAGATGACCCACATACGGTAGCGCATACCCCTTCCTGTGAAAAATGATGTGTCATATATTCACGTGGACGTACGTACGACTCTCATCAACTCGCAACCCACAGCGTGAGAGGCTTTCTGGCGCCGAGACCAAGGCCGCTAGGCTTGAGGCGGAGCTGACCCGCGAGCGGCAGGAGAACGTCGTCCTACGCGCCAAGGCAAAGGACGGTGGGTGCATCCTGCAAAGAAGCACCGCTTTCATGTTGTCGTATCGCACATGGTGGTCTGCTCTGGTCCATGTTTGCATGCATGCATGCTAAGACGAGCGCGACAAGTGTTGTGCGGTGCGTGATGTGGGGGTAGGGCTTGGTGACGTTGAGCCTGCAGGTCCCACGCCGTTACAAGCACTGCCGTATGAGCCTAGCATTACATGCTAACAGTCGCTCTTGTACACTTGCTACTTAATGACAGACGAGGCCCAGGTGGCCTACGTGATGGAGAAGATGAAGCTGGTGGCGGCGCTGCAGGAGGGGCTGCGCGGCCAGATCGGCAGCGTGCAGCTGGACATCGGGCGAGGTGGGTCGTGCGCAGGGCGCTCTGGGCAGAAGCTGTGCTAAATTGGCGCCGTACGTGACAAATCGGGCTGGTGGCAGCTATATCGCTGTCTTGGGCATGTTTCCACCCCGACCCAGATCGCCACCTGTGCGGAAAGCCTTCGTTTGAGGGCTTCCTCTGCTTACGCAACCCTGCCGCATACCGGATTTGGATGCATGTGCCCAAGCCACCCGTGTCATATACCGATGAAGCGGTAGACACACTCGTACATGACAGCAGCGCACTTGATCCGCAGCACGCAGTCCTCAGGCACTGCCGGGTCTCATGCTCTCCCCCCACACCGCCAAGTGCCCCGTACGGTGCTCCCCGCCTGCATCTCCCGCCGACCACCCACTGGTCTCCCCCCACAGTGGACCAGTACCGCCGCGACCTGGACGTGCGGCTCATGGGCACGGAGCGCGAGGTGGGCGACGTGCGGGGGCTGCTGGCGGACGTGGCGGCGCAGCGGGACGGACTGCGCGCGGAGCTGGCGGAAGGTGGGTCCGCGTGCCGTCTGCCCTGCAGGCGTGGGCACTTGCACCGCACGCATGGGGGCTGTGGGTTTGACGGCAGGACCACCAGTCGAATACTTCTGCGGTATCGGCAGGACCCAAAGGGCACGACGATGCCTGTGTGAATCTCCTTCATGCCCCCACACCCCGGTGTGCTGTCACCCCGCAGCCCGAGACGCCGCTGCCGAGCTGCAGTCCCAATTGCGGCTGGCGGGTGACGACGCGGCGCGCTCCAGGGCCGCACTCGAGCGCATGAGCGCAGACATGGTGAGGGGCCACTGCAGCAGCCTACGTGCCCCCCCATGGGCAAGACATAGGATTCTTTCGGTGCGGGGGCGCCCCCGGCTGTGAAGTTTCAGGTCCCTGTCCCTGGGGCCCCTGCTTCCGTCATGGTGGTTCGGTACCATGGGCCATAGACTCTGCTTAACATCCTTGCCTCGCACGGTGTCCTACCTGCAAGTCTCTACGTCTTAGAACGCCTTGGCCTGCACATGCAACTCCGTGACATGCAAGCCCTGTCGCCACCTACCCTGTTCCTTCCCTACCCACCTGCCCGCTGCCTCCCCGTCCCCCAGGCCGCCCGCGACGCCGCGTCCGCCTCCCAGCTCTCCGCGCTGCAGGCCGCTCTGCAGCGCCGCGACGACGAGCTGGCGGCAGCACGCGCGGCGGCGGACAAGCTGCGGCAGGAGCTAGACGCAGAGAGGCAAGGAGGGCCGGGATGGGCTGAGTTTGCATAGGTTGTTACCGACAATGCTTCCTTGTACCAAGCGCTGCATACGTGCACAGCCAGTTCTGGCAACAGGTCCTTGCCTTGACTGCGATAGCACCCTTGTGGTCGCTCGGCATAGCCCAATGGCGACGGCACCGCGGGCGGCACCACAAGCGGGAATACAATTGCGCGTGACCCGGCAATCACTACTGCAATGGCGCCTGATGACGTGCGAAAGTTACGGCACTTACAGTCTTCCCTTCAAGTGGCTTCCACGCTCGGCCCATACCTGGCCAACCGCCTCCAACCCGCCCCGCCCCGCCCTTCCCCCAGGTCCCGCTCCTCCGCCTCCCTGGCCGCCCTCACGTCCCGCTTCAACGAGGCGCAGCAGCGCGCCAGCCAGCTGGGCGAGCAGCTGGGCACCGCGCTGCGCGAGAGGGCGGAGGCTCGGGGCCGCGTGGACGAGCTGGAGGCCAGCGTGCAGGTGGGCGCAGGGGCGAGTGGGCATGGTAGGGTTTGATAGGGCGCTGGGGTACATAACCAACAGCCATGATGCGGTTGGACCCTTGCCTTTGTTGGTTGCTCATGGGCATCACCAGCTCTGACTGGGTAATGACGTAACTGGCTCTTCTCATTTGTACACTTTGATGCAGGCCCTGACAGCCGCTGCCGCCGCGTCCCGCGAGGAGCTGTGCGGCGCGCAGGCCGCCCTGGCCGAGGCGCAGGCGGAGCTCAAGGCCACCGCCACGCAGGTGCGCATACTGGGTCGCCGTGCATGTCAGTGTGGACGAGGGATCCGTCGTGATTGAAGCACGGCTTCCTGTTCAGCTCTGCCTCCCAAGTACCCGCACGCGCCGTGGGCCGTATGCGCAGTAACCATGCGTGCAGGACGAATATCCTGTGGAGTGTTGGTCACCAGCACTGGACGCCCATTGGGTGTGTGTGGTGGTGGTTTGCGTTTGCTGATCCTATCAGTACGCTGACTGGCCCCCGCCCCCGTGCAGGTGGAGACTTTGGGTGGGCAGCTGGCTGCCGCGGGGGCGCGTGAGGAGCAGCGCGAGGCCGACGTGGCACGGCTGGAGGAGGAGCTGCAGCAGGTGCGAAGGGGTTGGGACCAACTGTCATCTCGCAAGAGTAGCTGTTGGCAGTTCCATCTCCGTTCTTTCCACTTACCCGGCCCCCTTTGCAATTAGGGATAAGGGGCCTGTGCGTGTCCGCACATCTGGTCGTGCAGGTTGAGCCCTGCATGTGCGGTGTTTATCGCCCTGACATCCCTGCCTGAGCCCATCATCATCGCTGCCAACTGACAAGCGCGCACACCCTCTACCTTTCACCCGCAGACCAAGAAGCGTGAAGATGAGATGCGTGAACAGGAGGTGAGTACTCGGTCACCGTCAGCTTGCATACGGTATGCCAGTTGCAAGACAAGGCTTCGTCCCTTCGCCGCTCTCCCGCACGACATGATGTGGATGCCACCTGTAGGCCCTCCCCGTGTAGGGCCTGGCTAGTACAAAGCATTCCCATCGCGCCTTGGCTTTGGGTCACTCTCTCGCTCCCGTTGCCCTCAGGCCTCCCTGCGCTCCGAGCTGCAGCGCCACGAGGCCGAGGCCGCACGCCTGGCGGAGGATACCGCAGATCTCAGGGCCAAGAGCGAGGCACGAGAGGTACGGCAGCACAGCTTCTGCACAGCTTCTCACGGTCCGTCCGGTTGTCCGTACAACGGAATATCTCCTGCGCCGCCGCCATGTGCCGTCACTTGTGGCCGTCGCCTTGCTGCCTTCACTGGGCCCTTCTACCGCCAAGCCCTCATCCTACCCAGGGCGCCCACATTGCATGGCCCACATTGCGTGGCCCTAATCCAATCCAACACAGCTGCTCCCTCCGTTGCTGTATCCGCGTGTGTCGGACAGTCGGAGCTGCAGGCGGCGCTGGAGGAGGCCAAGACCGCCACTGCCGCTGAGGCCTCTCGCGCTGCCGCCGCTGCCGCCGCCACGGAGGCGCGCGTGCGCGAGGCGGCGGCGGCGGGCGAGACCAAGCTGCTGCGCTTCCAGGAGCGCACCGCGCGCGAGATGGAGGGCGTGCGCAAGAAGATGGAGGCGGAAACCAAGAAGGTGGGCCTCGGGGACGAAAGGGCAGCCCCACCGCATGACACTGCCTGGCCGCATGGAGGCAGGTGACACATGGACGCCATGGTGCAAGCACCCGTACAGGCACCTGGTGCCCCGCCCCTGTCTCCCCGAAACCCCGTTGTACGGAGCTTTCCACAGTCCCCAGCTGACTTCGTTCTGCACCCTTGACTCAACGTGCCCCCTGTCCCCCAGCTGTCTGAGGAGCTCAGGGCGGCCCGCGAGGCGCTGGCGGCTGCGGAGGCGCGCGCCACGCAGGGAGCGGCAGAGCGCGAGAAGGCGGTCCGTGAGGAGCTAGAGGTACGTGTATGGTGTCTTACTGAGTGTATCCTTCAGGGCACGTAAGGCTTGATCCTGGAGGTACCCACCCGGCTGTTAGCCTCGCCGCCGTAAATTGCAACTTGGGGTGCGCTCGCAGCCTTCGCAGCTACTTTGCACGAACGCACTCTGCGCGCCGCTTCATTACCAATCCCCAGGCGCTCCGCAGCGCCAGCTCCGAGGAGGTGGAGGGGCTCAAGCAGCAGCTGGCGGCCGCCACCAAGCGCGAGGAGACGCAGGCCAAGCGCGCCAAGGTGGGCATCCACACCCCACAAGCGTTTAGCGTACACGGCATCCTGCATCATTAGCGGCTTTAAGGCTCCACACGAGCTTTCATACGCAACAAACGTGAACATGTGTAGTAGTTCCGTCCGTGGTAACCGCCACGGTCTCAGGGGCACCCCCGCCCCTGAGGTGGTCGTCTGCTACCCTACCTGACCCATCTCCCTAACCCACACTCACGCAGACCGAGCTGGACAAGGCTGTGGCCGCTGCTCGCAAGGAGGCTGCCGCCGCCGCCCGCACTAAGGCCCGCGATGAGCTCAAGAAGGAGCGGGACGAGTGGGAGAGGTGGGTGCCTGTGCATGGAGCACACACCGCACCCGTAGGAGCCGCACCCGCTACGTAATGGGGTGCCTGAGCGTTGACGGGTTGAGCAGTGCGCATGCAGCTCCGAAGGCTCACTGGTAATTGCTAGCTGCCTCAGAACAGCACTTGTGCATCGCAATACGGCCGTAACGTTGCGACATGTAAATACACTTATTTGGCAGTCATCCGCCAGCCACAAGACCCGTCTGCAACCCGCAAAACCCACTATCAATGTCCCCAACGTTCTCAGGGAGATGGAGGCTGCCGTGGTGGCTGCCCGCACGGAAGCCGACCTGCGCGCCGCCGCCGCCGCCGAGGCGCTGCGGGCCGAGCTGGAGGCGGCGGCCGCGGAGCAGCTGCGTGCGGCGGAGGCGGAGGCGGCGGCCAAGGCGGAGGCCCAGGCGCAGGAGGCCAACGAGGAGCACGAGGCCAAGCTGGAGGTAAGCTTGGCGTCGCTCAAGGGGATAGGGCCAGGAAGTACTGTGACCACCAGCCGGCGATTGCAGCACAACATCGTGCCAGAGCCTTGCCCATGAGATGGTCCATGCTACACCGCTACCAAAGTCCAATCCATCACATGCTTTTTGGGCAAGGAACCGGGCCAAGGGCCTCCACCACGCTCAAGTCGCAGACGCTGACTCCCGACGTGACCCGTTTTCCCCTTCCCGTCTCACCAGGCCGTCCAGTCCAGCGTCAAGGACAAGGAGGCGGCCCTGGAGGCCGCGGCCCAGGCCTCCGAGGCGCTGCGCTCGCAGCTGCTGGCCGCGCAGGAGGCCCTGGCGGCGGCGCAGGCGGCAGCGGAGGAGCGCGTCAAGGCTGCGCGCGAGGCGGCACTGAGCGAACTGTCCACCACACAGCAGCAGCACGTCGCGCAGCAGCTAGAGCAGCAGGAGCAGCTGCAGAAGCAGCTTGAGGAGCTGCAGGGCAAGGTGGAGAAGGAGCGGGAGGAGAGGGAGAGGGCAGTACTGAGTCTGGAGAAGGCGGAGAAGGCGGGCAGGGAGGAGCGAGCGGAGAGGGAGCGGGTTAGCGCGGAGCTGGAGCAGCAGCGGGAGAGGGCGCGGGAGAGGGAGGAGGAGGTGGGGAAGCTGAGGGAGAGGGAGGGGCAGCTGAAGGAGGAGTTGGCGAGGAAGGAGGCGGAGGTGGAGGCGGCGCGCCAGGCGGAGGAGGCAGCTGCAGAGCTACGGGAGCAGCAGCAGCGTGCACTGGAGGCAGCGGCGAGGGATATGGCAGCAGCCATGGCGATCGCTGAAGCTGCCGGTATTGCTCCTTACTCCGCTGAGCATGCCAAGGCAACCGACGCGAAGGCTGACGAGGACATGGCGGATGCGGACGATGACGATCCCCTGCCCTCCGCCTCGCAGCGCGCAGCTGCACGCAAGACCCGTGCTAAGGCGGCAGCAAAGGGTTCCGGCAAGCAGCAGCAGCAGCAGCCGGTGGGCAAGGCTGCGGCGTCCGACGACGAGCGGCAGGATAAGGAGGAGAGGGACGACATGCCAAAGGCCTCGCAGCGCGCTACGCAGCTGGCACCAGCAAAGGAGGAGGTCAGCGACGATGATGAGGGGGACCAGCAGCAGCAGCAAGATGAGGACAAGGGCGAGGATCAGGCCGTGGCCTCGCAGCGGCCGGATGTGGCAGCGGCGGCAGGGGAGGGCGGCGAGGAGGTGGCGGAGCCGCGTCGGCAACGCCATGCTCAGCGCCACAGCCGTGCACCCCCCAAGGTACAATGTCTGCATGTCTCACACCGTGGCCTATGTCATGCCCTGTACGAGAGCACCGATCTGCGCTTTCCCGGGCTGTCTAGTGAATTGGCAATTGCTTACATATTTACAAGGGTCGTCGCCGTTGTTCGACCGTCGCGCAGGAGGAGCCACCCGCCAAGAAGGGCCGCAAGGCGCCGCCCGCCACGGCCGCCGCCGCAGCGCCGGCGCCGTCTGCCCTGGCTCCGGCCGAGCCGGCGGCCCCAGCACCCGCGCCCAAGCCCGCCGCGGCCGCCACCACCAAACAGCAGAAGGCCAAGCCGGTGGCGGACAAGACCACCGCCATGGCAGCTGGCGGCCGCGGCGGCAGTGCAGCGGCGGACGCAGGTGCAGGTGCCGGCACCAGCCGGCCTGACATGCCCCCGCCCGCTCGGCCCACCGCCACGCAGCAGGCTAAGGTGAGGGTGTCTGCAGGAGTGACGCGAGGGCGCAAACGCTGTGACATGTCTGTCATGGCGGTCTTTCGCAGCACTTCGGGCAGATATCTTAGCAGTTGCACGGTTCTAGCCTCTGCGTTGCTGTCCAGTTGACCAGCTTTAACACAACACTCTTATGCAAGCGGCACGATATGGTCTGGCCTGACTCTTTTTGCCACACCTGACACCACAGGCGCGCAAGGCCCCCGAGCCGCCCCGCTTCAGCGAGGGGCCCTCCGCCACCGCAAACACCGCTGCCGCACCGGCACCCAGCGCAATGCCCCCACCCGCGCGCCCCACCACCACCGCCACCACCGGCACCACCACCCTCTTCGGCCGCAACCGCCCAACTACCTCAGCGGCACCCTCGGCGCTGCTCGCGCGCGGCGGCGGCAAGCTGCCCGCCGCCGCCAACCACTCCAACCGCCGCCACGACGAGCTGGCGGACATGCAGACGACGGAGAGCGGCATGAACCACATGGATTACATGGCGGCGGGGGACACGGACGGGGAGGAGGCCACGCAGGGCGTGATTGAGCGGGCGCGGCTGGAGGCGGCCAAGCGGCGCAAGGTGGGGAACGGGCCCGGTTTGGGCAACTCAGCTGCGGCCCAGCATCCGTGTGTGGATTACAGTATTAGTACTGCCTGGGTGGCGCTGGTCAAAAGCAGTGTATGCCTATCAGGGCTTGCAAAGCTGCGCCTCCACCCAGACCCCAAGGAAACCCTGTCAGTTGTGCAAGGTCCTGGGCATGCGCCACACAGTACTTCATGAGGCACACCCATGGCCGCTCACGGCATACTGACCAAGTGCTTATCGTCCCGCCCCATAGGTCACCGAGCAGCAGCAGGCGGCCGCGCGCCCAGCCCCTTCGGCCATGGCGCCCCCCAGCGCCCGCACCAAGCCTTCCCTCTTCCACGGCATGTCCATGCAGGTGTGGTGGTGGGGTGGAGCGCAAGGCTGGGTGGCCCTTGCTAGTTTCCGCAGTGGATCCGGGTTTGCACCCACATCGCCAGTGGCCCCTTTCACATTGTTTGCTTTCATGTGTGCATGGCTGCTCACATGCCTGGCTGCTCCTTATTCCTCAGAGCACCGGCGTGGAGACCGGCCCCGCGGAGGTCAACTCCGGTGCTGGAGGCCGAAAGGTGGGCACGGCAGGGGGGCACCAATCTCTAACGCGCTTCTGTGAGAAGGAAATGACGGACGCGGTGACCGACTCCATATACCCAGTACAGTGTCCCTGACTCCCTACCCGGCACTGGCTTTCTTGCAGGCGGCAACCGGCAAGGCCAAGGCGCGTGCTGTCAAGGGAGCCGCTGCCGCGCCTGGCGGAGGCGTCGCCAGCCTGTTCGACTTCTGAGCTCCTAACCGGTCAGCCCCGTTTCTGCCTGCTGGTTCATCGACATAAACGGCTTGGTCGAGAGACATAGCAACGCACCGTGGAGTACTTCTAGTACGCAGAGGGGGTGCTGTCGTGCACCACCCTTCGTCTGCGATACGCTGCGATACGGCACTGGTAGGCCTGCTGGTAGGCGGCACTCCAAGGCGTCACGACAATGGATGGTGCTGAGGGAGCCTGGGGCTACGCCGCTCTTGGGGCACATCGGCTTAACTAGAAATTTACAGCAGCTTAGCCCTTTCCTGGTGTCCGAAGTGTGCGACTTGCACTCTGTGCAGTAGCATCAGTACAGGCCAGCCGTGGGGCCCTTCGTTTGTGAGTCTCGCGCTCCCTTCGCCTTGTCAACATTAATAACACCTTCACAACCACACACCTGTGGCGTGTCATGTCCTACTACGCAGCCATGCCCACCAGGGCTACAAACGGTCTGTAAAAGTCAACGCACCTACCCCTACCCATCCTTCAACCCACAGCGCTCCGCTTGTTCCAGCTAAACACGTAGCTGGGGTGCAAGCTGTCCGAAGCGCACGCCCAGCGCTGGATTAAGCAGCTCAGCAGCCCGTCATTTACGAACCGTCACCTTCGGCAGCCTCCTAGCCGTCTTCGTCGCAGCGCACCAGCACACAGCCAACACACCAATATCTAACAGATGGAGGGCGTGCGCAAGAAGATGGAGGCGGAAACCAAGAAGGTGGGCCTCGGGGACGAAAGGGCAGCCCCACCGCCATGCAAGCTTGTCAATCATGCACCTATCATGCCATGCAGTTCACGCACACGCACAGGACCAAAGGCGGTCCTCATAGCTCCGGGGGAGGCTGCTGCGTGGGCAAAAGGCCAAACCGCTTCTTGCAGGTGATGCGCTCCCGAGAGAACTTGTCATCGGGGGAGAACCGCGCTGGGTGCGCCGAGCGAGTTGGTGTACCATCCGGAGCAATTTTCTGCAGCAATGGGATACGTAAATTGGACAACATGAGGTATGTGCCTCAGGTTTGCCGGCAACCTGGAGCTTTAGGCCGCCATGGCACGACACCGGCGGCCGGCATGCACGTTTAATCCATCACCGCAAACACGTTGCTATCAAGCAAGACGAAGAGATGGGCTCGATAACGGCTGGACGCCCACCTTGAGCGTGTACACGCGGTTGCCCGCCTCGTCCTCGTAATACATAAGGTACATCTTTTCAGAAGCTGCTGGTGCACGATACGAGATAGGTGATAGGGTTGGATGCTGTTCTCGGGTCTGCGGAAGGCCGGAAGAAGTTTTCGGGTTGCATGGGCTGCGCTGCATGGGCTCTGAGTCCGAACACTGAATCGGCAGCTCGCGCATACGAACCTGCTGGCACGCAGAAACACTGTAGAACTCTTTTGATTACAATTGTGAACTTACGTGGTAGCATTCCTGTTACGCTTGCCCAGCTCAATTTTGCGGTCTCCATCGCTGAGTTCCAACAACCTGAACCACTCCATTAAGCGCTTGCCACTCATATGGCATCTTCGATGGACATAGAGGACTTGAGGCTACCGCAGCCTGCCCTACCGTTGCAGGAGCAGGAGTTGGCCGTGGAGCGTGACGACGACGACGACCTGCCGACCACCAGCGGTCGCACAGTGGCCCTGAACGACGCCTTCGAGAAGGCAATCGCGTATGCACTTCAGGGGATGGAGCGAGCGGTAAGGCTGCTTTTGCGGGCTGCACGGAAGTGCACCTCGGGCCCTGGCCGTGGGCCCCTTATGACGTGGTGTCAACGCTCCTCCGCGCATTCTGCACCGCACCAATCAGACTGCCGCATAACATCTGTGCAGGAGTTTGCCATGCTCTTCCCTGGCGTCAGCACAGCCCTCCTGGACGCCTTGCATGGGACCTACAGCGAGATGCTCGCCAGTGTGCGGGGCGTCTGCAAGGTGGGCAGCATGCACAATCCCACATCCAAGAGACCATACAGGTCATTGCGCTGTAAGGAGGTGACGCATGCTAGCATTCCCAAGGGATGGAAAGGTAGGAATCAGCACAAAGCCTAAAAACTCCACCCCGGTTGGGGTTGTGTTGCTGTCATGAAACCCTCAGTCCCAGTTCAAGGCCATCTGCTCAGAGCACCAAATACACCAACAGCTTCAGGCGCTGCAGCAGCTAGAGGCAGCGGCATCCGGCGCGCCCTCTTCAGCAGCACCCGCAACTTCGGGAGCGTTGCCGATGCTGTCGCCAGCCCGCCAACAACCTGCGTCCACGTGAGTTACGCCCAAGTGCACTGCACGACTACAATGTAAAAGCGCCAAGAGAATGGTGTTAAATTGGTGTTGCTGTCAAGTGCTGACGTGTCCAAACCACTCCGCCTTGACCCGAGTGGCACTTAGGTCTCGGGGCACGGTATGGACTGGGACGCAAGCAGTTTCAGCCGGTGCAGACGAGCTTCCTGCTGCTAGTGCTACCGTCACTGTCACTGTTACCGGAAACGTTCCACTCACTTGACCGCAGGTCCATGGCGGCTGCGGCCGTGGTCCTTGTGAGCGGGCAGGACCAGGGGCAGGGGCAAGCAGGGGCTGGGGCTGCGGCTGGGGCAGGGGCCGGCGGCGACGTGGCGCTGGTGCAGCGTGCGGAGGAGGCGGCGCGCGTGGCGGTGCTGCGGCGGGAGGCGGCGCAGCTGCAGGACATGGTGGAGCGGGTGGGTGCGAGGGTAGGGGCGGGTGCTGGGATGGGAAAGGGCCGCAGCACAGGTGCCGTGGTTGACCGTTCAGTCCTTGGTGACGTGCATGTCGCGCTTTGGGGTGGTGATAGAAGTGCGGCGCGCACGGTGTACAGGGTTGCTGCGGTTTGCTGGTTGCGCTAGAGGCGACCGTTTCCATACCTCCTCACGTCCTGCGCCGGATGTCGATGTTCCGGCCCCTTTGGCTCCTTTGGGGCCCGAAGAGCAGTACCAAGCTGCCAGTGTGCACCTTTGCCCTCCTTGCCACGGCCTGCACCGCACCGATCCCGCTTGAACGCTCGTTGCCGCTGTGCTGCCCCCAGGCCCGCACGCAGGAGGCCCGGCTGCAGGAGATGCTGGCGCTGCGGCAGCGGCACGCGGACAAGGTGGCGGAGCAGATCGGCCGGGTGGTGTCGGACGTCAAGCAGGTGGGCGGCCAGGGCGCGCGGGAGTGGGCGGGGATGTCCGTCACGGAATGAGGCTTTAAAAAAGGAGAGGACCGACTTATGGCCTTGCTAGGTGTACCATAAGGCAAGCGCATCCCAAGCGAAACGCACACCAACACTTCTGTGCCACGACGCTGTCCAGCCTTTTGGACAGGTCTAGATCAAAGCCGCGCCGTTGCTTGGACGGAACTTGGGCTTGATGGAGTCCGTTTCCGACTCCAGCAAACAGGGCAGTACAGAGCTTGTGCGAGTGCTCACCTAAGTAGTTCTCACCTGGTCCAGCCGGTCTCACGTTTGCCGTACAGGTGTACGACATCACCAAGGTGTGGCCAGGAGCCCCCAGGCTGGACAACTCCATGTCCATGTGAGGCGACGTGCAGCGGACGGAGTGCACGCGCGTCCTGCGATGACTTCGTGCCCAGCTGCGTGGTTCCCTCGGTGGGCACAGGCCCGCTTTGCCGGTAGATCGTGCTGGGCTAGGAAAGGCTCCACAGAGGGCAAATGGGTGTCTTGGACGTAAAAGGCGCTTGGTTAGCGAGCCGTCGCGGCTTGTGAAGCCTTCTGGGTTGTGGCACACCGCGTGCACTGCAGACCTTCTCAACAGGTGCTCACTCGGTGGTTGGGGCCATTGGGAGAAGTGAGTGCGCTCTGGGGCGAGTGCGGGCCGCCTGGAAAGGCCGCCCTAGTGCTCTTGGCTGCTGTACCCTTAGATGTGCGCGTCGAGGGCGTAATAAGGGCTTGCTGCACGCAAACGTCTGCTCAGTACGTTGATGGACTGCGTGAATTAGTGCTTGTTGCATGTGCATAGCAGCTGGACGCATGGCCACAGCCCGGCGCACATGCTCTGGCCTCGGAGGTGCGTCCAGTGTCGCACTGGTACAGTGCCGGTATGTGCAGGTCATGTGCATATGCATCTCATGGTTTTATATGGTAACCCCATGAATATCTTCATCTGTGTGCACTTTTTATGGCCAGGGGCCTTTGCATACCGGGGCAGGTGCAGGGACTGGCTCAGGGGACTGGCTATACAGCTAGCACATAGGACAGCGGCCTTCAGCTGCGCAACGGTATCAGAAATGCACTCTGTATGTTTTAGGTTTTGGGTTTGTGGCGAAGCTGAAACGGGGGAGCCGGGAGGATGGACATGGCTTGAAAGCACGAGGCAGGCACGTGGTTAGGAGGCACGCAGCAGGGCTCTGTTGACCGGAAGGGTTGCACCTCGCCCGTAAAACAATTCATATACTTCATCATGCATTAATGCCAGTGGTCAGGAAGGCAGGCGATAGGAAAGGCCTGGCAGGGAGCTGTCGCGTTCCACTGCAATGAGGGCCCTCACGTAAGGGAGCTTGGAGCCTACAGCAGACTTGCAGAGGCGACTTGATACTATACACGTAACAGTAAAAGTGTTGCACTATTACTTGTCTCCGGCCATAACACCGTAGCCTTTGCAGTCTGGTTAAGGAGATCTGCGCAGGGCTTTCGCTTCTGACTGTTGAGCACTTGTATAACTCCCGCAACAAGCAGAAACTCTAATAATCTTGTGATCAGGCCCGCGGGCCGTAGAGAAAGCAAATGGGACAGAACCAAAGTGCTCCGGGCGGGGGCGCGCCAGGAGAGCAAAAGAAGGACCAGGTGCGATACTTTGGCTTGGGAGGATTGCTCTACTTGGTAGCCATGGTACGCATCGGCACCACGGAGCAACTTGGCGGGGTGGTGGGGACCATTTTGCTCTCGCAGGAAAAGAAGAAAAAGTACGAGCCTCCGGCTCCACCACCTCGCGTCGGGAAGAAGCAGAAAAAGCGCGATACAGCTGCCAGCCTGGGGGCAAAGCTGCCCACGGTCACCCCAACAGCCAAATGCAAGCTTCGGTTGCTGAAGCTAGAGCGCATCAAGGACTACCTGCTCATGGAGGAGGAGTTTGTGCAAAACCAGGAGCAGCTGAAGCCTCAGGAGGAGCGGAATGAGGAGGATAGGTCCAAGGTGAGACTGGGGGGTGCAGTGGGGGGCCCCCGCAGGGCGTCCCAGGGGTCGGTCAGGGACAAAGCAACGGGTGACCAAAACGTGTAGCCTCCTGGACCTGCAACCTTCATGAGGGAGGCATTTATGTCTGGACGGCTTATGGCTGATGTACGCCATTATACCGGGTACGTGTCAGGGACTGCATATCCGCGCAAGTGTCTGTCGCTGACATTTCACGTCTGTTTTGTTGCCTGTGCCTCCTCTCAGGTGGACGACCTCCGCGGCACTCCGCTCAGCGTGGGCACCCTGGAGGAGATCATTGACGAGAAGTGAGCGGCGGGGGAGGAGGTCGGAGCCCGGGCGCGGGGGTGCACAGCTGTACACACTGGTGGTGGAAAGTCATCCGCCCACGCTGGGCCGCGAAGCAGCAGACTGGGAGGTAGCAGCAATGAACTCAGCATGGGGTTTATAGCAAGCGCTGTTGGCGCCAACCGTGTAGATGACGGGGGAACGCACACGGTCACTGGGCAACGCGCGGTCCGCTGCAGTCAGGATCCTAGCAACGCGGGCAAGTGCGCTCCTTGGTGCTCTGGCAGAGTCCCATATCTGTCACTTGAGAGCATCAGCGTGCTTCGCGTTTCTGGCGTGAGCACTGCCAGGCCCAGCTGTCGCATGCCGCGTGACGGGATGCAGTAACTGGCGGGGGACAGCGGGTCAGCGCCCGGTCGTGTGCGGCGCCAAGTGCACATGTGGCTGCAGGAATGGCAGCTATGCAACTCTGTCGGGCACCTGCAGCATATCCCCGCGTGCGCAACCTTGCTGGCCAACTCGTGTTCCCACGTGCTTGGGTTGCACGCCTTGCAACCTACTCCATGCACACGCGGTACTAGCAATTTAGGTACATGCTGGCATCACGTCATTCCCGCCTGTTCCACCTTCTCCGCGCCCCCAGCCACGCCATCGTGTCCTCATCCGTGGGCCCCGAGTACTACGTGTGCATCCTGTCCTTCGTGGACAAGACGCAGCTGGAGCCCGGCTGCTCCGTGCTGCTGCACTACAAGGTGCGCCGAGGGTGCCACGCTGCTGGTGCGCCATGCTGTGTGTGCTGATTCGCTTAGGGCGTCTGTACCGGTCGAACGTTGTGGCCAGCTGAGCGTAAAGGGGCTTCGCACGTGCTGGCGCGGAGCCGAAGGGCGCGGGTGAGCGGACAGGCAGAACGGAGCATACCAAAAGCCCTGTCGGCTTGCCTGCCTGTCCGCCTTCTCTACCAGGGTGTATCGGCTTGGTCCCCTTAGCGCAACTGTTCGCCGACCGTGCCTCGCGTTATGCCCCCCTGTAGAGCATGTCGGTGGTGGGCATCCTCAGCGATGAGACGGACCCCATGGTGTCTGTTATGAAGGTACGACGGCATCAGGGGGCGGGCGGCTGGGGGCTTGGGGGCAAAGGGAGCACAGCTGGGTTCACGTACCAGGCTTGGCAGGTTGCGGAGGAGGTGGGGCCTTTGCAGGCCAAAGCAAGGCGGCCCCACATTTGTCAGCTGTAGGGAAGGCGGGTTGGAGGTAGGGCTGGAGGTGTGCAGCTAATGGGAACCAAGGATGGTGCTGCCAGCCTGGCACGTCTGGCTCCAGCTTTACATTGAGCACAATTTTGTTTGGGTACAACGTTGCCGAGGAACATTGCAGCGGAGGAGCAGCGGCCTGCCGCAATCACGTGCCTTGTGATGCACACCTGGAGGGCCCATGGCAGGCTCCTACCGGAACAGCCGCTGCGGCTGCTTCGGCGGCGACAGCGATGCTTTGCCTCCTGCGCACATACCGGTAGGCAGGCATGCAAATAAGCAAGCGTGGTCCACCCCGAGCGGCAAATGTGCTTTAACTGCCCCTGCAGGTGGAGAAAGCTCCCCTGGAGTCGTACGCGGACGTGGGCGGCCTGGAGGCGCAGATCCAGGAGATCAAGGAGGCGGTGGAGCTGCCGCTCACGCACCCAGAGCTGTACGAGGACATTGGGATAAAGCCGCCAAAGGTATGGACGGCACCGGGGGCGCGGCGGGGCGGGCGGGGCGACGTGGGGCACGGCTGGCCGGGGAAGAGGACTTCAGTCTCGAGCGGCCCTGGTTGTGTCGCATGCCGAGCACGTTCGTAGCTAGAGTCGCGTCCTCAAGACCCTTGCACCTCACGTCGACTGACCGGCTCCTACTTTCTCCATCTCCCCTTGATCTTCCCTCCCCCAAGGGCGTCATCCTGTACGGCGACCCCGGCACCGGCAAGACGCTGCTGGCCAAGGCGGTGGCCAACTCCACCTCTGCCACCTTCCTGCGCGTGGTGGGCTCGGAGCTCATCCAGAAGTACCTGGGCGACGGCCCCAAGCTGGTGCGGGAGCTGTTCAGGGTGGCGGATGAGCTGGCGCCATCCATCGTGTTCATCGGTGAGCGTGGCCGCGGTATCAGCATTACAGCAGGTCTTGTTCCACGGGCGCCGCGCGAACAAGTCGTGGTGGACTTTCGGCTGTGTACGGTGTTTCGTGTCCGGAGGGTCTCCCAGGCCTGGAAACGGGAACTGGGGTTCTTACGGCTTACGGCTTACCGTACGGCTACGCAACCAGGGACGGTTGGAGGGCTGGCAAGGCTTATGAGCCTAGGGGATCTGGGTTTTGGTGGCAACGTGGTTTGCTCGCGTGTCGAGGCATCGGAATCACTCTTCTGTCTTTGTCCCGTTCCGCCTTTCCCTTCCCTTTCGTGGTTGCTGACCTAGCACCGCGTTGAAATCGCTCGTCTGCCTTTACCTCGTTTCCCTCAGACGAGATCGACGCCATCGGCACCAAGCGCTACGACGCGCACAGCGGCGGCGAGCGCGAAATCCAGCGCACCATGCTTGAGCTGCTCAACCAGCTGGACGGCTTCGACTCCATGAGCGACGTCAAGGTGCGCCAGGGCGGGGTCTGGCCTGTTGCGGACTGATACTACGCTCTATAATAGAATCGGAACTGCAGGTGTCGTTTGGTGCAGCATATCGACCACGGGACCCCGGGACGGCAGGGCCTGCGATACCTGGAACAGACTCAGCGTCAGACACCTGCTGGTCATTCGCATTGCCGCCGCTGTCCCCCCAACGCCTTGTTGCTCATACAAACCCCTGCTTCTCCCTCACCCACCCTCCTGCCCGCCCCCACCAGGTCATCATGGCCACCAACCGCATCGAGTCTCTGGACCCCGCGCTCATCCGCCCCGGCCGCATCGACCGCAAGATCGAGTTCCCGCTGCCGGACGCCAAGACCAAGCGCCGCATCTTCGGCATCCACACCGGCCGCATGACGCTGGGAGAGGACGTCAACCTGGAGGAGTTCGTCATGGCAAAGGTGGGGAGGTGGGGAATGCCAGCGTGACCGCAGAGCTCTAGAAATGAGCAGTCGATTGAAAGCCCCGGAGTGGAGCTTTGGGGTGAGTGTGCGGCCACCGTGCTATACGTTGACGCACCAGCTGCGCGTAGTAGCTATGGCCCTATGGCCCCCGAGCGCGCGGAGCGCGTGACTTGGCCTTCCTAGGCAAGGTTGCCACGCGCGCGACGTGTTACCCTCCAGGACCGCTCCTGGTTGCTGTGCACTGCCCTTGCAGGCCTCCGCTTGCACAGTTCCAACCTGACAGTCCAGCACTACCCATCACCACCCCACACCACCACCCCTGCCCCATCTTCGTTCACCAACACGGCCCTTCCCCACGTGTACCGCTACCCCTCGCTGCCTCCTGCCCTGCCCCCCAGGACGAGCTGTCCGGCGCCGACATCAAGGCGGTGTGCACGGAGGCGGGGCTGCTGGCGCTGCGCGAGCGCCGCATGCGCGTCACGCAGGCGGACTTCCGCAAGGCCAAGGAGAAGGTGCTGTACAAGAAGAAGGAGGGCGTGCCGGAGGGGCTGTACCTGTAGGCGAGTGGCGGGAGGAGGGGAGGGGGGAGTTGGAGGCTGCGTTCCTGTTGCGAGGGGTGAGATGGTTGCCATGCACTGTGGCGTTGTCCCTGATGCGGCTGGCCCGGAAGTGCAGTGCAGAGTCGTTGCAGAGCACCCAGCGTGTCGCGGGGTCCGCTGGCAGTATGGAGGTGGGAGCGGTTTGTGGGAACGGCAGTGGTGCAGTCCCAAGCCGGTGCAACACAGCGGGTGTCCTTGGCTGGAGATTGCCATCGCACGCGGTACCTGGCTGGGTGGGAGGTGGATGTTGACAAAGCGCCATGGGTGCGGCCTGCCGCCAGCCTACGGCTTACCACGAGGCGACACAGAAGCTGTGGTACGAGAGGGAGCATAGGTTGGCACCGTGCGTAATGTGCATTACGGAGTATGCCATCCTTGGCGGCAGAGCGCAATCCTGGGTGGCGTGGGGAGACGGGGGAGGTCGGAAGCACCCTCGCAGCCCGGGGGCTCTGGTGAATGTTCCGTGCCTGTAAGGACATGCCCGCCTGAGATTGAGGTCAGTGGGGCTGATGCGCTTCTGCCAGGGGAGATCCCCTGCTATGTGCTTCTGAGTAAGCACGGAACTTCGGCTGTCGGACCACAGCACGCAGGTAACCGTTAGGGGCCGAGCTGCAGTCACGGTAAGCTAATGCATCCAGCAACTAGTTAGAAACGGTTGTTAGTACTGTACTCTGGTGTTAAGTGCCGAGGAGTTTTGAGTACGGTAGCTATGGTTGTAGGTCCTTTTTTGCGGTTGTTGGCGGTTGGTTCTACCATTTCGCTTCTACCATGAATAACCTGGTTGCATGCTCAGCTAACTCCAGGCACGCATGCAGCAAGCACTACTTGTGACTTCCAGTTGCTAGCGTATGCGCGCTCGCGCAAAGCATCTTGCAGCTTGCGCAAGGCGTAGTAGCGTAGGCACGTCGGACGCAAAAGCGCGCTGCCCAATTGCGCAGCAGCACTCGTCAATTTTGCACAATGTCCAAAGCTAGTAGTGATAGCGATGAAGACAATGTCGCAGCCACGCCTGGTGGCACAGCCGGGGCAGACGACAATGACGACGACACGCTACCGCAGCATATCACTCACATGCCTTCGCGCTCCATGTCGAGCTTTCGAGCTCGCCTACGTGCAGCGCGAGACCCAACAAAAGACCCTGGCGGAGGGACTCGTGGCAACGCGGCGGTGAGCCTCTTTCGATGGGAGACTCGCGGGCACTTCTGGTCTGCGGTGGAAAAGGCGGGCGACCCGACAGCCGACCCCAACGCAGCCGCAGTGGGTTGGCGGGGGTGGATCAACACAATTTATCGGACTACGGCGGTCGGCGTGAAGGTGAGCGGCGGGGGTCCAAGGGCCACGGGACAGGGAGTACGACGGGCAGTCAGCACGGAGCTACGACACGCCGCATGCAATAAGTCCTGCACGTGGCCAATTGCAGCCGTCCCAAACTTCTACTGCTGCGTTGTAAGTTGCTGAGGCCGCGTCACGCTGGCCCCTGCCTGGCCGCATCCTGCTACACCCTGCTACACCCCGCCCCTGCGCTCCGATCCTCCTAGCGAATGCAAGCCAGCTAGCCACGTGTTGTACCTCAGCTGCAACTGCCCGTGTTCTTGATGCTCATGCTTCTCCCGCTGCTGGGTGCTGCTACCTCAGAATACCTGCACCGCGGTGCGGCTACAGCCTCTGGTGCTCATAATTCCGCTGCTGGTGTGCGGAATCTGCATCGGAGTGGGGATAGGACTGGAGATGAAAGGAGCTCAGGACGCGGAGAACAGGGAAAAGGTGGGAGCTGGGAGGCCGGAGGCGCTGGGGGCGCATGTCAAACTCCATGCCTACAGCAACACACCTAGCGCGACGTGAAGCAAATTGCAGATGTGAGCGCAGCTAGTAACCGACCGCCAGCAACGGGGCTGCCGCAGCAGCTGCTCTTAATCCACATGGCACCTCGCATGCCAGCAAGCAAGGGGGAAGAGGAGCACCAGCCCTACCCCCCGCTGTCCCCCACACTCTTCGGCGCATCCGCTGGGGCTGTTGTTCCGCACCTATGGACAGCAGCGCCTGTCAACCCTCCCACTCTGCCGTTCCCACTCACCCAGACGCTGCCCAACCCACGCGCCAACCTACTCCGCCCTTGCAAACTGTCGCCTCATGCCACCCCGCCCCACCACTCCGCCCACAGCGGGAGGCCTCCGAGGTTACGGCGCTGACGGCCGACGCCTTCAGCAGCGCGCTGCGCTCATCGCTGGGCCCCCTGGAGCAGCTGGCGGTGTGGGTGGCAGGGGAGCCAGGCATGGCGGCGCTGGGGCCGGCGTTCGCGGGGGTGGCGGCCGGCCTGCTGGGGCAGCAGGTGGGTTAGTGCTGGGACGGGAAATGGGGGTAGTGTCGAATAGCTTTAGGGAGGTGGTGTGAAGCGGCTTTGGGAAAATGGTGGGATAGGGAGGAGCCGGCTGTGGTGCCCCTCAGGCTTGTCGCGAGGTGGGGGGACTACGGAGCGCAGGTCGGGGGATGGGTTGGGACAAGGCACAAGCGTGATGTGGCGCAGGCGGGGGGCATGCAGTGGGCGGAGGGAGGAAGCGAGAGGTTGGACGGTGGTGCTCTTGACAGGTTGAAAGCGGGGCAAGCCCAGGCTGGAGGTGCAAGCTGCATGCAATGGCGCCAAGTCGGTCAGATGCTGTACACCTGGTCGTCGCTACGCCACGCGCACCGTGCTCACGAGTGTGCAGCCCGCTGCGTCCCTGCTGGACCGCAGGCGGCATCCGTGGGCGCCATGGCAATCCAAGAGCTGCAGCTGCTGCCGTTCGGCACTGTGCGAGCAGTGTACCCGGAGAGCAGCACCAGCAGCAGCAGCCCCCTGGGTGTAAACCTGCTGAGCAACGCCCTGCTAAGGGGCGACGCGTGGCGAGCTATCAACTCGACGGTAGGTGCTGCCTCGTGGGCCATGTCGCGCACTGGCGAGGGAACACTGATTCAAAGACAGTACTGCCTCCTTGCCGAGCGGGGACCCGGGGTACGAGCGTTCATGTGTTTGCAACACATGTTGCAAAGCATGCTGTAGATTTGCAGCGCCCTTGCCACCGACACCGTCCCCCGTCCTCGGCCACGTACCACCCATGCTAGCAAACCCGTCCCTGAACACGTCTACGTAACAACGCCAGCTACCAACACTGTCCCTCTGACGCTCCCCCGCAGAAGGCCACCATGGCCGGGCCCATCTTCCTCACCCAGGGCCCCACGCTAGTGACCACCCCAAGCGTGTCCGGCAGCGACGTGGCCCTGCTGGCGCTGCTGCCCGTGTTCGTGCCCAACGTCACCTCCCCCGGCGAGACGTGGGGCAACGCCGCGCCAGGGGAGGTCCCCTACCCGCCCGACTGCGCCGTGTGCTACAACGCTACCACGGCCACCAAGCTCTGGGGGCTGCTGTCGGCGCGTGTGGCTCTGGGCCCGCTGCTGGCGAGCCCTCAGGCGGGCATAGCGCGGCTGCCTGACGCGGATTACAGGCACAGGTGGGCGGGCCTGGGAGGCTGGTTGTTCGGAGGGCTGTGTGGGCGACAGATGGTGACAGCTTTGTGGTGTGCTGGGCTGCAAGACGCGATGTGCTCGGTGTTCTGCAGCAGCACTGCCGCAGGCTGCAAACGGCTGCGTTGTTCCTCCGAGACTGTGCCGCACCGGAACGGAAAGCAGTCAGGGGATCCCGTGCCATTATTAATGATTACTGGGGGTAAAAGCGGACAGTTTCACTTGCAGGTCCCAGCCCTCGTTTGGCTTGGCACGACCAGAACCCCAAAAACGCAGTTGCGCTGCTGTCACTTGCCTTGCGCTCAACACGGTATGGCCCCTTCTCGCATTGCAGCCTGTCGGGCGCCAACACCACCAGCGGCCCCAACGGCGGTGGCCAGGCCCCCGTGCTGGTGTCCCGCAGCCCCCGATCGCCCAGCTCGTCGGCGGTGTCGGCGGCGGTGGCGGTGCCGGGGGGCGGCAGCTGGCGGCTGGAGGTCAGCCGGCAGGGAGGTGCGTCAGGACGGCGCGGGACTGTGGGCAACGTGGGCGTGGGGCTGTGGGTTAAGGGCTGGTGTTAGTGGAAAGAGATAGGAGCTTTTTTGGGTGGCCTAGACAAGGGGTCGGCAAGGGGAGGATGTGGGGCGTGCTGTACAGCGAAGACCCTGGGGTAGTTGGGTCACGTTAGACGCGCAGTGGGGGCCGCTGGGGCATAGTGAATACGAGTATGGTGCGAACGGTGCTGGTCCCGGACCTGGGCACCAGCGCCGTGCATCACGGATGGAAATGGCCCAGGGTTTGACCACTGACCTGGGCAGGAGCATGGCGGGTTACCAGGCACTCGCAAGTGTGGCACGTGCATGCCATGATGCACGGATTAGTTGTGCAGTGCCAGCTGCTGGAGCATGCATGCCGCTGCTTTTGTGCCAACCCAACGCACCATCCCTCGCAGCTCCTTGTAGGCTGGCTGCCCGCTTGGGAGGCCGCCCTGGTTACGACCCCATCCAAACCCCCAGTACCGTGCAATTCAGCTGACAGCTAGTTGCTGCCGTAACCCTCACACGTGATTCCCTGCGCAATAACGCATCTCCGTCCGACCGGGCCCCCGCCGTCGTGTCCCGTGCCGCCCGCAGACTGGCGGCCCACGTGGGAGGCTCCCCTGGTGGTGATGATCGTGGTGGTGTCCGTGGTGTTGTCCGCCTTCCTGTTCTCCATGCTGGTCATGCTCAAGCGGCACAACATGCTGCTGCACGCCATGCTGCCGAACAAGGCAAGTGTGTGGGTGAGGCATGGAGAGGGAGGGGGATCAGGGTCAGGGACAAGCGGGGCCGGATGCTAGCCCCAAGATGACGCACATGCCAGGTCAGGCGGTGGACAGGCAACATGGTGCGCTGTGATTGGCTTCGAGTCAAGGCGGGTAGGTGTATGAGGGCAGAGTGAGGGCAGAGTATGCAGAAACATTACATGGCTTGGACCTATCTGACGTGGCGTGGTAGGACGAGTCGGTATGGTGGCTTAAGGCAGAAACCTGGCCGCTTACCATGGGTGCTCAATCGTACACGGGCGCCTTCCCCTAAGCCCCCATTGCCGCTCCGCGGTTCCCCCTCCCCCATGCAGGTGATCCGCGTGCTGGCCACCGGCCGCCAGTTCTACGAGCACTACGACTGCGTCACGCTGCTGTACGCCGACATTGTGCGGTACAGGTGGGTGGTACGGGGTGGGCGGTACGAGGTGGGCTCCTTACTGCGCGTAGTCGCGAACACGAAAATGTGGGCAACTGGCGCGTACCGGGGGCGCTCATACCGGTACGTTGCAAAATTTCCGGTGCCGCCCTTAGCCCAAGCCACCTGATTACTTGGTTGGGCCTGAGCCAAGGTTCTTTGGGAGAACTTCGGGTGTTGCTCTGTTCGCACCCCTACGCGCCCTTGTTCACGCGTGCGCCTGCTGCCCAACCAACGCCATTGCTGCAACCGCTTTCCACCTTGAATGCCGACTTCACGTGCAGTAACGCCGCCGACACCAGCCTTCCCCCCTGGGAGGTGGTTGCGCTTCTCAACGACCTGCACAACATGTACGACAGCATCCTGGCCAAGCACAAGCTGGTCAAGATTAGGAGGAGCGGTAGGTCGACCGGACGAGCACCACACGCGGACTGTAAGCCGTACCATAAAGAGAACGAGCGTGGGGGCGCAACTGCAGCAAGACGTACGTGGGAGCCGGCCCCAGCACCTTGGGCTGTGACTGCGGTGCAAGCGGCAAGGGTGTATGTGGCTATGCCTGCCAAGGGGCGCCATACAGTGAGGAACAAGCCGGGTCGCTGAACCTGGTGCTGCGGTATGCTCTGCACGCAGCTCCCACACGCCTGCGGGTGCTGCTTGCTCTTTAACAACTGGCTTTGTTTGGTATATACGGGTTATGCATCCCGATTCCCGCAACAGCATCTCTACACGCCTGCGGGTGCGGCAGGGCCGCTAGGGCAACACTGCTAGCACCTGCAGGAGGGCGTGTGCGCATACGTCGCGTCATGGTTTGACGTCATGAGCTTCCTGCGTTTAGCTGCAATGTCGCCGTGAAGCCTTGTCGTTTTGAAGCCTTGTCGTGTGCCTGGCCGTCTCGCAGGTGAGGCGTTCATGGCGATTGGCGGTTGCCCAACCGCTGAGGACCCGGTGACGGTTGCGGTGCGTTGCGCCACGTGCGCACGCGAGATGGTGCTGGCAACCGCTGGGTTCCGGAGCTCCGCTGGGCAGCGCGTGCAGATCCGCATCGGCTTGCACAGCGGTGGGTGGGCGCGGGCGGGGCAGGAGGTGTGCATGTGCTGGGTTTGCGGGAGATCATCGTTACCGCGGGTACCAGGATAAGGTACGGTGGGACGTTTGGGGCATGGGTGGATCGTACAGCAACCTGGGGGCAAGACAAGCGACCGTGCACAAAAGCAGATGAGTCCAACTGAGGGCCGGTTATTCCGTGCACGTCGAGCCGAAAGCAACACTGCTGTTTACAGCAGACTGGCAGCCGTGCGCTTGGCCCTCATGGCAGGCACGTGGCAACAACACCCGGCGGTCTCAACTAAACGAGCGCTTGCAGTTTTGCACCAATACAGAAACCGCGCGCCTGTTTTTTTGCTGGAAAGATGCCATGTGCGGCCTACCTGACGGTCTTGTATGCCTTTCACCTCGGCGCTGCAGGCCCCGTGGTGGCGGCCGTCGTGGGCAGCAGCAACCCACGCTTCTCGCTCTTCGGTAAGCTGCTGATGTGCATACGGTACAGCGACCGTTATCTACAGCCCAGCGCTGCGTACGACACTGCGTATGGCCCTGCATGACGCCGCTCACATGCCGTACGGCTGTCTCGTTTTCGCCCAGGCCACACGTGCCGATCTCTGACACGTGCTCAATGTACCGCCTGCCACGTGTGCCCCAGGCGACACAGTGGACATTTCGTACTTCATGGAGAGCACGTCGTCCATCATGGCTGTACACGTGTCGGACACCACGGCGGAGCTCCTTACGATTGCGGGTGCGTCCGTCGTACTGGCTTCATGCTCGCGGTGTTGGTGCTGGCATTCCTCCTCATACTGCCCGCAACAGACGTATTGCGTGTTGGCTAAGCACCCTCAGGCCCGCCCAGCGCTGGTGCAACGCTTCTCCTCGTAGCCTTGTCCGATGCTGGTCCTCCCTGAGTTCCAGCCCGTACTGGCCCGTATGACCGTAATCCGCATCCCCACATCACCCCGTTGCCTTGGCCCGCCTCCCACAGACGACCCGCTGCTGGTCACCCCTGCCTCTGTTTGCGCTCCCTTGCACTCAGTCCATGTTAACCCACCCTGACCCGGTGTCTTTGCCACCCCACAGACGACCCGCTGCTGGTGCTGCAGCCACGTGGCGTCATCGACATGAAGGGCCGCGGCCCCATGCTCACCTCCTGGCTGCGCATCGACCTGCTCGCACCCGCCGCCACCTTCATGGAGCGTACGGCAACTGGCCAGCTCGGCCTCGCCAGCGGCAAGGCGGCGGGCGGCGGCGGCGGCGGCGAGGACACTTCTGCACACGGCGGCAGGCTGTCCAAGCCCACCACCACGTCATCACACATCGCGTGTACGGCAGATCTCGCGGTGGCGGCGCGCATGGGCGTTACTGGCGGCGCGCCGCTGATCCGGAAGCTGTCGGCGACGGGCCTGGCGAGGACGCTGCGGGCGCTACCCGACAGGTACGCCCGTCGCGACCAATTGGCGGCGGCGGAGCAGTCCATGCTGGGCTCCTTCTCGCTTCGCCTCCAGGGCGACGCGGTTGACCGCTTCCGGGATGTTATGGCCCGCACCAGCCCGCTGCCGTGGCGGCGGCGCAGCAGTGACAGCGTCTTCGGCGCGCCGCCGCCGGACATACCCGGGCACGGCTCGCCGCTGGACCCGCAGCCGACGACGACGGCGGCAGCGTCGGCATTGCGGGCGGTTGCATCGCCGCAAGTGGCGGCTGAGGAGGGCGGCGGCGGAGGAAGAGGATCTGATGCCGCCAGGGCGGCTACGGGCGGCTCGACGGTAATCAGCACGACGGACAGCGTGTCGATGGAGGCGGCGCCGCTGCCGGGGGCAGCAGCGGCGGGGACAGAGTCTAGCCAGCCGGCCGCTGCGGCGCCGCCGGCATGCTACGGCATGAGTGAGGGAACCAGCAATGCCACGTGTGAGATTGAGGAGCTGAACGGCACCGCTGCCTATAGCCGCGGAGGAGGTGGAGCAGGCGGGGGCAGCGCTGGCGGCAGCGGCAGTGGCAGCGGGCGTAGGAGCGAGTACGGTGGCATGGAGACGGCAGCAGCGGGCACTGCGGGGAGCAGCGGCAGCGGGATGACGGAGGCGGCGGCTGATGGAGTGGTTGGAGAGTGCGCGGCGGCGCACGTGACGGTTGAGTTGCCTGAGGCGGCGGCGGAGGAGCCGTACAAGGTGGCAGCTCGGCTGTCGAAGCGGCAGTTGGACGTCAAGAGCCGTACATGAGATGGCGGGCGGGGCGATGCAGCGGATGCGACCGATGGGGCACGGAGCGGGGGGTCCCAACTGCCGAGACAGCGGCGGACGCAGCGTGAGTGTGAGGGACGGTGCTACGCATCAAGAGAAAACAATAACGCCTAAGACCTCGGGACAAAGCGGTGGTGAAAGCGAAAGCGGTCATACGCGCATCAAGGCTATGCAGACGCCAAGCTTTCTAGCGCCCTTGCGGGTGGTGGAAGTGTCAGTATGCAGGTGTGGCGGGTGTGTGCTGCATCGGTTTGTGCCGCACGTTCGCTCGCAGGGGTTTCTCCTTGAGCTGGTCTCTTCTTGTTATACAAAGCTGTCCTTCATTTGCTACAGGAGAGCGGCAGATACAGGGCACGCAACGGCTAGTCGCAGAATTTAAACGCCATGGCTCAGCGGTGCCAGGACATTAGCTTGCGGTGCTCAGTGTTGTTGCTGTTTACTGGTGTACTTGCAGCTGCAACTGCAAGCCCTTGGCAGGGCGCCGCTTGGCAGGGCGTATGGGCGTTGGGCAGGGCGCTGCGCGGGTTCCTAAGCCATAAAAGTAAAAGAAGAGTGGATGGGCTGCATCATGCTTGTTTGAGAGATAGCTGCTCCGCCGTAGCGTTCACATCAGCACACTTGCCGCACATTAACACAACTGTACTTGTCTGCTACCGTCGAAAGACTGCATTGTCCCTTAGCATCTGGTCGAGGTTGCAGGCTGTGTTGAGCTGAGGCAACAGATCGAAGGGTGAATCACGGGCATACTGTCAACCCTACTTGGTTCGGCGCACACATCGAAGGCAAGATGCATTGGTGATCGACGCTACCGTACCCGCACACCACGCACGCCTGCACTTGCCTATTTTTGCAAGACCAGAGTGTGATGCATGACACGTGGCGTCGCAGCAGAAGCTGCGGACAAGCACCCTACCATGATGCATGTGCTCTTCATACAGTTGGGGGTGTGGTGGTGTCTGTCCGTCTGAAATAAGGCCGCTTCCGCCATGAGATTGGGCTGCATGGTATGTGCTGTCACTGCGTGGATTGGGCGTGTTGCGTATGAGAGTGTGGGAACGCTGGAAAGCAGGGGAGAGCTGGGTAGAGCTCCAGTTGGTACGGAATCTACGTGCAAGCCGTACGGAATGCGTTGGTGCCTTCTCCCCTCCGTCATGAGGTTGTACGGAAGGACGTGGATGCGTACGTGTACGTGAGGGCACGACGCGACATGCGTCCCGAACCATACCATCGGGGGCTCTGCAGACCAATGTGGTTTTCCCTTGCTGCAATGAGAGGACCGTGTCGCTGTGAGGCCGGACTAGCCGGTGTTGGTCAGGGAAGCTCCCTTGGTGTGGAGAACGCAGTGAAGTGTGTAGGACATGGCCAGGGGAGACATGGCGGTCTAGGGCAGGCAGAGGGGCCTAGCGAGTAGCGATAGCACGCACCACAGGCAATGTCCTTAAAGCCTATCCCTGCAGCCAGGATGTCAGTACGTGCGTGAGGCCGTGTGCTGCGACACGTGCAGCATGGGGCCAGGGTGCGAGGCAGGCTTTGCCCTGCGGCGAGCACCGGCCCATCACTTGTACGTGCCAGGTGCACCCAGTAACTGCCTGTACGCGCGTGATTTAAAAGCTGCGGGGAGCTTGCTTGGCGCCCTCATGCAACGTGCATTCACGCGACTTCGGCCTGCAAAGCCGTTGATGCTTGCTGGCACGCCACCACGGTGGGTGTGGCTACGGTGGCAGTTGCAGCCATGTGACGGCCGTTGCGATGGGCCAAAGGTGGAGAGCACAATGCCATCCACACCCAGCTGTTAACACTGGTTACCGTTCCCGGTGTTCCAATCAACGGGAGAAGGTGGGAGCAAACGACTGGCATCTCTCCCGTGCCTGGCAACCCTTGCCCAGCAGTTCCCGTCTTCCTGGTCAAAGCAGCGGTTGCAGCGGTTGCAGCGGTTGCAGCAGCGTGGCCAACCGCTACCTCGGGCGAGATTCAAGTCCTCGTCCGCCTGTGTGGTCTGCCCGGACCCACAGGGAAGGCGTGACGGTGGCAGGTGCCTGCCAGTGGATGATGAACCGTCGGGCATCAGCTGGTGGATGA
>VFQN01000258.1_pt1 | contig 106783 bp, 82 predicted proteins | sample 3512371 | NCBI WGS metagenome assembly VFQN01 (sample SAMN10412370, study PRJNA504923) | tailings metagenome | isolation source: Replicate 2 from Balatoc abandoned mine | place: Philippines: Itogon, Benguet | collected 2017-08-28 | reverse complement strand
CCGAAGGGCGCGGTGACGTGTGGCTCTGCGATGCGCTCGCGCTGCCGTTTTCCGCCGGCACCTTCGCGCTTGCCATCGGCATGAACGTCGTCGATTGCATGCGCGATCCGCGGGCGGGGCTCATCGAAATCAGCCGCGTGCTCGCCGACCACGGCAGCGCGGTGCTGTCCGTGCCCTTCGACTGGGCGGGTCAGGTAACGCCGGTGGAAGCCTGGCTGGGCGGCCACTCGCAGCGCTCCGGCCATGCCGGCAGCCCGGAGGCCATTCTGGACCTCCTCCTGTCCGACGGGCCGCTTGCCGCCGGTACGCTCCGACGCACCGGAGCCCCTGCCGAAGTGCCCTGGCACGTCCGGTTGCACGATCGCTCCTGCATGTATTATTCCGCTTATCTGGTGGTCGCGCGCAAGACGGTGGGGTAACATCCCCGCGTGCCAGCGATTCCGTGATTCTTTCGGTCAGACGGAAGATCCGGATCGTCAGCGGGGGTGGACAATGCGATTGCGACTCGTACTCAAGGGGCCGGAGCGGCTGATGGCCGGTCTGCGGGAAAAGACCGTCGAGACGGGTGCCGTCGTCATCGGGCGCTCGGCCGAGGCCGACTGGGTGCTTGCCGATCCCGAACGCATCGTTTCCAAGCGTCATTGCCGCGTCGAACGGCAGGCCGGCGGCTTTCTTCTCACCGACATGTCCACCAACGGCGTCCTGGTCAACGGCGTGCCGCTGGGGCGCGAAGCCTCCCGCATGCTGGTCGACAGGGATGTGCTGACGCTCGGCGATGCCGTCATCGCGATTGCGATCGAGACGGAAGCGCCGGCCGTCGCGGCCAATGCCGGCCAGGCCGTTCCCTCCGCCGGCGCCGACGATCCCTTCGCCGAAGGCCCCTTCGGTTTCGACGACCTTGCCGAGCAGGCCGTGGAGTCCGCCATCTTGCCGGATGTGACGCCGGAGAATGCTAGAGACAAGGTTGCGGTCCTACAGGATTGGTGGATTCCCGATGCGGCAAGCCGGCATGGCGAGCCAAATCCTGTGGATATCTCCGGGGGCATGGGCAATGCCTCGAATGCAAATACCAATGCGGCGGGCGAGACGGTAGCCTCGTCCGATGCGGAAGCGAATCTCGTTGCGGCAGCCGTAGGGCTGGATGCGGCGGCGTTCGCGAGGGCTGTTGAAGCGGCGATGTCGGTCTTGTCTGTGGACGAAAAGCGTAGGTTTGAGGGACGTTTGCGGGATCTTCTTCGCAAGGAGAAGGCAGGTTGACGACTGGACTCTATCCGGTGCGGTGGTGGCTGGCCGGGTTGCGCGCGGTGCTCGCGCGCCCTTTCGCTTTCCTGTGCCTGGGTCTGGTGGCCTTTTCCCTCGCCGGCTGTGGTGCCTTCGGCGCGAAGAAGCCGCCGCCGACGGAGATCGAGATCAAGCCGGCGCCGGTCGATGCCAGCCTCGACGTCATCGCGGTCGCCTCACCCCTCGTCAATCCGGGGCCGGACGGGCTGCCGCAACCGGTGGTGATGCGGCTCTACCAGCTGAACGGCGAGACGGCATTCGCCAATGCCAGCTTCCGCCAGCTCTGGGAAGCGGATGCCGAAACGCTAGGGCCCACCATGCTGGGTAAGACGGAACTTTATTTCGCACCCGGTGAGGTGCAGCGGGTCAAGGCGAACCTGATCGAGGGAACCACGATTATTGCCGTGGTGGTCGGGTTTCGCAATTTCGAGGAGGCCAAGTGGCGGGCCATGGTCGGGCTCCAGGGGGACAAGAAGTTCAAGCTCAAGGCGGAGCTGAAGACGCTGTCCATCGAACTGGGGCCGCAGGACTGAGCAAGTCGTGGCGTAGCGGCAAGGCCGGTGCGACGCGGGCAGAGCCCGCGCCTCCGGCATAAGGAAGGGTGTGGATGTCGTTCGATGACAAGGTGATCTGGTCGGAGGGGATGTTTATCCGTGCCCAGCACTTCCAGCAGGAAGCGCGCCATGTCGAGCGCCAGCTGAGAGCCCGGACCAAAGCGCTCGTTCCCTATGGCTGGGGCTTGACCGAGCTGCGCCTCAACCGCGAACTCCTGTCGATCGGCCAGTTCGCCGTCGAGCGCGCGGCCGGCGTGTTTCCCGACGGCACGCCATTCTCCCTGCCCGACGGCGGCGTACGCCTGCCGCCGCTCATGCTCGGCGAGAGCGTCCGCAACGCCGTGATCTACCTCACCCTGCCGCTGACGGAGCCGGGCGGGCGCGAGGTGGCGGACGCCGATGCCGAGCTGACCACGCGCTACACGCTCGCCGAGGTCGATGTGGCCGATGCCAACAGCTCCGATCTCTCCGCCGCGCCGATCAATGTCGGCAAGCTGCGCCTGCGCTACGGGCTGGAGACGAGCGACCGCAGCGGCCTCGTCGGCATCGGGCTCGCCCGCATCGTCGAGGTGCGCAGCGACAATTCCGTGGTGCTCGACGAAAGCTACGTGCCGCCGGCGATGGACTGCTCCGTCTCGCCGATCCTCTCCGGCCTTTTGACGGAAATCGTCGGCCTCACCAACCATCGCGGCGAGGCGATCGCCTCGCGCCTTGCCGGCACCAATGTGGGAACGGCCGCCGAAATCACCGACCTGATGATGCTGCAGACGATCAACCGCTGGCAGCCCGTCTTCACCCATATGGCCTCGGCGGCCTTCGTGCATCCCGAGCGGCTGTTCGTGGCGATGATCGGGCTCGCCGGCGAGCTTGCCACCTTCACCGCCGCCGGCCACCGGCCGCGCCCCTTCCCGGTCTACGATCACGAGCGCCTGCAGCTCTCCTTCGCGCCCGTCGCGGCGGCGGTGCGCCAGGCGCTCAACGCCGTTCTGGAGCGCAGCGCCATCACCATCCCGCTCATCGAGCATCGCTACGGCATCCGCGTCGCGGATGTGCCGGACCGCTCGATCTACGGCAAATATTCCTTCATCCTGGCCGCCAAGGCCGACATGCCGGCCGATGCGCTGGTGCGCCGCCTCGTCGGCCAGATCAAGATCGGTGCAGCCGAGCAGATCACCGAGCTCGTCAATGCGGCACTTCCGGGCGTCATGCTGCGCGCCCTGCCGGTCGCCCCACGCCAGATCCCCTACCACACGGGGAAAGCCTATTTCGAGCTCGACCGCTCCAGCCCCAACTGGAAGCAGATCGCGGCCGGCACCGGGCTTGCCATCCACGTCGCCGGCGATTTCCCGGCGCTCGAGCTCGACCTTTGGGCCGTGAAGGACTGAGGAGGCGGGCGTGAACGATCCATTTGCCGATTTCCCGAACGCCGACGACACGATCCGCAGGCCGCTGGGCGGCGTTCAGGCACGCCCGGTGTCCGGCTTCGGCCAGGAGAGCCTACCGCGCGGCGGTTTTTCCGGCGATGGCGGCTTCTTCGCCGCCCGTCCCGTCGCTGGCCAGAAGGACGATCTCGATTTCGGGCTGGATGCCCTGCCGGTCGAGCGCGCGCGCCATCGCGGCGATCCCGCCATCGAAAAGGCCTTCGACCTTGCCGCGGTGAACCCGCTGGTCGGCGCCGCCTCGCCGCTGCTCTGGCTTGCCGGCCGGCTCAACGAAAGCGCCGCGCCCGACGACATCGCCGAGTTCCGCCGCCGCGTGCTGGAGGAGATCCGCAATTTCGAGACCGCCGCCATGGCGCGCGACACGCCCGACCGGCTGGTGCGCGTCTCGCGCTATGCGCTGTGCGCCGTCATCGACGACATCATCCTCAACACCCGCTGGGGCGCGACGACCGGCTGGGCGAGCCAGAGCCTCGTTTCCATCCTCTACAACGAGACCTGGGGCGGCGAGCGCTTCTACGACCTGCTCCAGCAGCTCCTGCAGCAGCCCGAGCAGAACATCGACGTGCTGGAGCTGATGGCGATCTGCCTCTCCATCGGCTTCAGCGGCAAATACCGCGTCATGGACGGCGGGCAGGGGCAGTTCGCGCGGCTCAGGCAGGATCTCTACCGCGTCATCCGCCGGGTACGCGGCCCCTATGAGCGCAATCTCTCCCAGGTCTGGCAAAGTGCCGCCGCACCGCACCGCGCACCGCGCAGCATGGCAGCGCCCTGGGCGGCGGCGCTCGTGCTGCTGGCGCTGCTCGCCGTCGTCTGGGCCTTCTCGTCCATCAGCCTGCGCTCCAGCATGGAGGAGACCGCGACGCAGATCAGCGCGCTCGTTCCCGCCATTCCGCTTCTCGTCGAGCGCGCCGGCATCCCGACCATCCCGGATCCCGTGCCGCCGGTGCGCAAGACGCAGATCGAGCGCCTGTCGGAGGCGCTTGCCGCCGAGATCGCCGATGGCCGGATCGAGGTGGCGAGCATCGGCGACAAGGTCGCGATCCGCATGCTGAAGGCCTCCTTCCCCTCCGGCGGCACCGACCTGTCGCTGGCCGAGGAACCGTTGATCACCAAGATCGGCGACGCGCTGGATGGCGAGAGCGGCGCCATCGTCGTCGTCGGCCATACCGACAACGTGCCCGTCGGCGCGGGAAGCCCGCTCGGCGACAACATGGCGGTTTCGCTCGCCCGGGCGCGCTCGGCGGCGCAGATGCTGCAACGCCATGTCGATGACACTGCGCGTGTCACCTTCGAGGGTCGCGGCGCCAACGACCCGATCCTGCCGAACACGACGCGGGAGAACCGCGCGCGCAACCGGCGCGTCGAATTCCAGATCCCGGCGGAAAAGACGCCATGAGGCCATGGCTGCTCATCACCTGGTTTCTCGGACTTGCGGCGGCGCTTGCCGCAGGCTGGTTTCTGGCCAAGCAGCCGCCCGTCGACAATCCCGACCTGAAGCTCCTGCTGCCGCTGCTGCCCGTCGTGGTCTGGGCGTTGCTGCCGGTTGTCTTCTCCCGCCTCTTCCTGAAGCGCGGCACGCCCGAGACGCCGGCGCTGCGCGACCTGCGCCGGCAGGTTTCCGCCTTCCTCGCCGATCGCGGCCTCAAGGGTGCACGCGGGCGCTACTCGGTGCCGTTCTTCCTCGTCGTCGGCCCGGCGGGCAGCGGCAAGACCTGCCTGCTCGAAAGCACCGAGATGCGTCTCGGCATGCCGAAGACGATCGGCCCGGCCAACTGGTGGGTCGGCCCGGAGGCCGTGTTCGTCGAGGCGCAGGTTTCCGAGGATGCCGGCGAACTGTTCCGCCTGCTGCGCGCCGTGCGGCCGAAACTGCCCGTCAACGGCATCCTCCTCGTCGTCAGTCCGGCGGATCTTGTCCTGGCCGACCAGATCGAGCAGCGCATGACCGCCGAAACCATCGCCACCTGGTTCCGCCAGGCCGACGAGACGCTCGACCAGACGCTTCCGGCCTATGTGCTCCTGTCACGCACCGATCTCGTGCCCGGCTTCCAGGAGATTTTCGAGCGCATCGAGCCGGCGGACCGGGCACAGCCCTGGGGCTTTGCCCTGGCGCATGACAGAAAAGAGACGAAAACCGTCGAGGCGCTGCACGCGGAGATCGACGCCGGCTTCGGCGACATCGTCGAGACCATGCGCCGCCGCCATATCGAACTCCTGTCGAAGGAGGCCGATGCGATCCGCTGCGTGCATATCCACGGTTTTTCCGCGCAGATCGCGGCGATCCAGCGCATCGTCATGCCTGTTGTCGATGCAATGATGCCGATGGGCAACGGCGCCTGGCGGGGCGTTCTCCTGCGCGGCATCTTCATGACCAGCGCGCGCCAGGAAATGCTGTCCATCGACGCCCTGCTGCCGGAATTGTCGCGCCGCTTCGCCATGCCCCGCAGCGGCATGCTGCCGCCCGATCTCGGCGGCGACGAAGAACTGAACCACGGCTATTTCATCAGCGGCGCCGTGAAGAAGGCCATCCTCCCGGAAGCCGGCCTCGTGCTGAAGGAGCGCCAGCGCGCGGCCGCGCCCGCCCTCTACTGGCTGCCGCTCGCCCTTGCCCTCCTCGTCTGTGCGGCCGGCGGCTACGCCCTGTTCTCGACCTTCGACCACGAGATCGGCCTGCGGCGCCAGGTGCAGGAGGCGATCGGCGATGCCGCGCCGCTCACCGGACCCACGCGCCGGGAGGACCTGCCGCGCACGCTTGCCGCGCTGGAGCGGCTCGATGCGGTGAGCCTCGTGCTGGCCGCGCAGAAGCCCGTGCCGCACTACGCCTTCTGGCTCGACAAGCGCGGCATGCTGAAGGACGGTCTTGCAGAGGCGAAGCGGGCGCTGCACGTCAATGCGCTCGCGCCGCAGGTCGCCGCCTGGCTCGAGGCCGACCTCGTCGAAGACGGGAACGACACGGCAGCACTCAATGCGCTGATCGCCCTGGCTGAAACGGCGGGCGATCCGGCCTCGCCGGCATTGCGCGCATGGCTCGAGAAACGCGCCCCGGCGGTTGCCGGCGGTCATCCCGAAAAATTCGTCGCCGAGGCGCTGGAAGCGATCCGCCAGGCCGGTGGCCTTGCCGTCGACCGCGCCTATGTCGAGGCCGCACGCCGACGCATCGCCTACCGGGAAAGCCTGACGTGAGCGTGGGTGCGCGACTCAGGAAGCGTTTGCGGGTGCTGCGCCGCCCGGGCGTCATCCTGACGCTCGTCGTGCTGTTTCTAGCGCTCGTCGTCTGGTTCATCGGCCCGCTCATCGCTTTTGGCGACATGCGCCCGCTGGGATCGTCCAGCGCCCGTCTTGCCATGCTCCTCCTGCTGGCGCTCGTCTGGGGAGGCGTCGGTTTCCTGATGCGCACCAAGCGGTCCAGCGAAGAGGCCGCGCTGCTTGCGGCCCTGCGCAAGCAGGAAGAGGAAGCGACCGCAAAATCCGACAGGGCCACGGCGGAGGCAGACGCCGAGATATCCGCGTTCCGCGACGCGGCCGGCCGGGCGATGGGTCTGCTCAGGCGGGGCCATGGCGATCTCTTCGTCAGCGCGCGCTACGCACTGCCCTGGTACATGGTGCTCGGCGCCGACGGCGCGGGCAAGACGTCGCTGGTGCGCGCCAGCGGCCTGACGCTGCCGTTCGAGGGCGACGGCGCGGTAGAGACTCCTTCCGCCCGCTTCCACATCAGCGACCAGGCATTGCTGGTGGAGTTTTCCGGCCGGCTCACCGGCAGCGAGGAGCCGCAGGCACGCCAGCTCTGGCTCAAGGCGCTGCAGCACATCCGCAGCCTGCGGTCGCGCCAGCCGGTCAACGGCATCCTCGTCACGGTCAGTGTCGACGAGCTGCTGGCCATGCTGCCGGAAGAGGCGGTCGCCTATGCCACGGCCATTCGCCAGCGGCTCGACGAGGCGGTGCAGCGCCTGCGCGCCAACGCACCGGTCTATATCGTCGTGACGAAGCTCGACCGGATCGTCGGCTTCGAGGAGCTTTTCGAGGACCTGACGACCGAAGAGCGTGCGGCCGCCTTTGGCCTGCCGATCGCGCCGGATCTCGGCGGCGATGCGCGCGGGCCGGCAGAAGCCCTCGACAAGGGGTTTGCCGGCCTCGTCGAGCGGATCATGCAGCGCCAGTTCGTCTGCCTGCAGGAAGAGCCCGACGAGATGCGCCGCCGCCGGGCCTTCGAGTTTCCCGCACAGTTCGCGCTGCTGCGTGAGCGCATCCAGCCCTTCGTGCAGCAGCTTGCCACCCAGCACCGCTTCGGCACCGCCACGAACATGCGCGGCGTCTTCTTCGTCTCCTGCCGGCAGGACGGCGACAATGTCGATGCGCTGGCCGGCTCGCTCGCGCCGGTCTTCGGGCGCAGCGCGGGGGCGCTGTCGCTGGCACCCGATCCGGGCATGCGGCGCGTGCGGCCCTTCTTCCTCTACGGGCTCTTCCGCAAGGCCATCCTGCCGGAGGCTGATCTTGGCGGGCTGACGCGGCCGGCGCTCGCGGCGGCGCGGTTCAAGGATCTGGCGATCAACGCCGTCCTCTGCCTTGCCGCCTTCGCCGCGCTCGCCTTCTGGTGGTTCGGCTTTTCCGACGGGCGCGCCTATGTCGCCGGCGTCACCGGCCAGACCACCGCGGCCCGCGACGAGATCGCCGAGGCCGTGCCGGGCGGCACGCTCTCCATGCGCTTCGAGCCGGTCCTGGCGGTGCTCGACCGGCTTGCCGCGCTCAGCGAGGCCGAACCGCGCGGCGCGACCTTCGGCCTCTACAGCCCCGATCCTGTGCAGGGCGAGGCGCGCAAGGCCTATGACAAGGCGCTTGCCAACCTGTTCTTCCCCTTCGTCTGGCAATATCTGCGTCAGGGCCTCGAGAACCCCGCCACACCCGCGGCACTGCGCTTCACCCAGCTGAAGTTCTACCTGATGCTGACCGGCGAGCGTCCGCCGGGCCGCGAGACAGCAGCGCTGCTCGGCCCGGACTTTGCCGCCAACTGGATGCTCTACGACCGCAGCGACGCGGTGGACCGGCGCATTGCCGAGCATTTCTCCGAACTCGCATCCGTTGCGATCCCGGCGCCGGCGGCCGATGTCGCGCTGATCGAGAAGGCGAGGGCGGACATCACCAATTACAGCCTCGCCCGGCTTGCCTACGACCAGGCGCTGACGCTGCCCGACGTTGCGGCGATGGCCATGTGGCGGCCGGTCGACCATATGGGGCTTTCCGGTCCCGAGGCGCTGGCGCGGGTGAGCGGGGCAAGCTTCTTCGACGGTATCGAGGGCATCTACACGAAGAACGGCCTCGGCGTGATGATGCGCGCTTCGGCAGAGGCCGCGAGCACGCTTGCCGACGATCTCTGGGTGATGGGCCGGCCCGATACCGCGCTCGACCGCGAGCGCGAGACCGGCCGCATCCGTGACGGCCTCGCCGATCTCTACCGTGTCACCTACATGAGCCGCTGGGACAGCCTGATCGCCGACCTCGGCATTTCCGGCGAGACCGACGCGCGCCGTCTCGCCGATGCGGTGGCCATCGTCGCCGGCAACCCTTCGCCGGCCAAGGAGCTTTTCGTCGCCATCGCCGCGGAGGTGGATCTCCAGGACCTGTCGACGACGGCGGCAAGCGCCGTCGAGGCACTGGCGGCCGAGCGGCTTTCGCAGGTGACGAAGACCGTGCGGGCGCCGCGCCGCGTCGTCAACGTGCCGCAATCGGTCAGCGATCATTTCAGGGCCTTCCGTCTCGCGGTCGTGCCGGCGGCGGAGGGACAGCAGTCGCAAGTCGACGACATGCTCGCCGCGCTCGAACCGCTCTATCGCCAGCTGAACCACGTGGCAGCCGGCGGCGACGTGCTGGAGCTCGGCGCCGAACCGCAGACGATCCTCAGCCAGCTCACCGACCGCAACGGCAAGCTCCCGGCAAACCTGCAGCCCTTCTTCGCCCGCATCCTCACCCAGGTGGGCGCGGTGACGGGCGGCAGTTCGCGTGAGCGGCTGAAGGAGATCTGGACCTCGACCATCCTGCCGCTGTGCACCGCCACGACTGTCGGCCGCTACCCCTTCGACCGGGAGAGCATCAACGACGCCTCGCTCGACGACTTTTCCCGGCTGCTCGGTCCGCAAGGCGCGATCGCCGGTTTCCGCGACACCTATCTGAAGCCCTATATCGACCGGACGACGAAGCCCTGGCGCTGGAAAAGCGGCCAGCAATTCGGCCTCGGCTTCCCCGATGAGGTCCTCGCCGCCTTCGAAAAGGCCGACGATATCACAACCGTCTTCTTTGCCGGGCAGGAGAAGCCGAATGTCGACTTCACCGTGGAAGTCGGCAAGCTGGACATGACGGCCCGCGCCTTCCTCATCGATATCGGCGGCAAGGTGGCGAGCTACACGCACGGACCGCCGGCAGGCACGCAATATCTCTGGCCGCCGGAGAACCTGGTGGCGGGCGCGTCCATGTCCATGACGCCCGAGGTTGCCGGCCAGCGAAACATCCTGACGGAACAGGGCGCCTGGGCGCTCTTCCGCCTTTTCGACCAGGGCCGCAAGATCGAGAAGAACCCGACGGACGTCGTCACCTACCAGTTCCGCCTCGGCAGCCGCGCCGTCCTGATGCGCCTCACCGCCCCCGCCACGCGCAACCCCTTCGCGCGCGACGTCCTCTCCCCGTTCGCGTGCCCGACGCTATGAGACACCGTCCGCCTTTCCTTGACAGCATGAAACGGAGTGCGCCAATGTCCGCACAACCATCGCGATATGCCCGTTTCCAATCGCCAAGGGGCCTCCATGTCGGATGATCTGCTTGTCCACTACAACCGCGAACTGCTGAGCATCCGCCGGGCTGCGGCGGCCTTTGCGGCCGAAAACCCGCGCATCGCGGGCCGGCTGCGCCTGTCCGAGGACGCGATCGAGGATCCGCATGTCGGCCGGCTCATCGAGGCTTTCGCCTATCTCACCGCCCGCGTGCGGCAGAAGATGGACGACGATTTCCCTGAGCTGACCAATGCCATGCTCGGCATCCTCTATCCGCATTTCGACCGGCCGATCCCGTCCATGTCGATCCTCCAGCTCGATCCGAAGGCGGAGCTGGCAGAGCCCTATCCCGTCCCGTCGGGCACGCTGCTCGACACCGAGCCGGTCGATGGCGAGCGCTGCCGGTTCAGCACCTGCTCGGACGTCACGCTGCATCCGATCGTCGTGCGCGCGGCCACGCTCACCGGCCGCCCGATCACGGCGCCGGAAACGCCGCAGGCGCACAATGCGGCGGGCTGCCTGCGCCTGACGCTGGAAATGGCGGGTGAAGACCAGAGTTTTTCGACCTACAATCCCGGGCGCCTGCGCTTCTTCCTGCGGGGCCAGCCGCAGCTCGTCTATCCGCTCTACGAACTCCTGCTTAACGACGTGGTCGCGATCGCCTTTGCCGAAGGCGCCAGCGACCGCAGCCCGGCAATGCTGGATGCCGACGCTCTTTCGCCGGGCGGCTTCGGCCCGCACGAGAGCATGCTGCCCTATCCGCAGGCCTCGCATCCGGCCTACCGGCTTCTGACCGAGTATTTCGCCTTCCCCGAAAAATTCCTGTTCGTCGATCTCGAATTCCCGGAGGCCGGGCGCCTTGCCGGCAAGGGGCGTACGCTCGACGTCTTCCTCTATCTCAACCGTGCCGCGCCCAGCCTGGAGCGCTCGTTGACGGCGGCCGCCTTCGCGCTCGGCTGCACGCCGATCGTCAACCTGTTCCCCCAGACCGCCGAGCCGGTCAAGCTCGACAGGACGGTCACCGAGTACCGCGTCGTGCCGGACAGCCGGCGGCTGAATGCGCTGGAGGTCTACAGCATCGAGGCCGTTGCCACCGTGAATGCCGAGGGGGACGCGAGGACGCTGTCGCCGTTCTACGGCATCCGCCACGGCGTCGATGCCGACGAGGTCCGCGGCGAGGAGAAGGCGGCAGCCTGGTGGCTCTCGCACCGCCGGCCGGCCGAGGAGGAGAACCCGGGCAGCGAGGTCTTCCTGTCGCTCTCCGATCCCGACTTCAACCCGAAGAGCCTTGCCGACGACGTCCTGTCGGTGGAAACACTCTGCCTCAACCGCAACCGGCCGGAGCGGCTGCCCTTCGGCGGCGGCCAGCCGCAATTGCGGATGGTGGAGCCGGTACCGATGGTAAAGGGCATGCGGCTGCTGACGGTGCCGACCGCGACGATCCGCCCGCATTACGGCCAGGGCGGGCGCTGGCGGCTCATCTCGCATCTGGCGCTCAACCATCTCTCGCTCGTTTCCGATGGTGGGGTGGAGGCGCTGAAGGAAATCCTGCTGCTCTACGATTTCCGCAACTCGGCCGAAACGCGGGCATTGATCGACGGCATCACGGCGCTCTCCTCGCAAAGCGGCACGGCACGGGTGCGCAGCTTCGGCCAGAGCGCCTTCTGCCGCGGCGTCGACGTGACGATGACCTTCGAGGAGGGCAATTTCTCCGGTAACGGCGTATTCCTCATGGCGAGCATCATCGAGCGTTTCCTCGGCCTCTATGCGAGCGTCAATTCATTCTCACGGCTCACCGCCCTCGTTCGGGGGCGAAGCGGAAAGCTGAAGACATGGCCGGCACGGGCAGGCGATCGAATTCTTCTCTAGTCGCCCGCGCCTTCGACGGGCCGCAGGCGTTCGAACTCTTCCAGATGATCCGCATCCTGGAAGCGCTTGGCGCGGAGGAGGGGCACGACACCGCGCACCGGCCGGTCGATCCGGTCGGGCAGGGGGTGGACCCCGAGCGGGCGGCCGTGAAGATCCGTTCGTCGGTGCCGCTCGGCTTCGCCTCGGCGGAGGTGCTTTCCGTGCGCCGACCGCGCAGCGGCGGACCTGTCGAGATGACGCAGACGCTGGTCGGCCTGACCGGCCCCTCGGGCGTGCTGCCGCATGCCATGAGCGAGCTCGTGCAGATGAGCGTGCGCGAACGCAATTTTGCCCTGCGCGAGTTCTTCGACGTCTTCAACAACCGGCTTTCTGGCTTGCTCTACAATGCCTGGGCCAAGTATCGCCCGGCGATCGAGCGCGAGCGGGCGGCGCAGCTTTCGACCGCCGCCCCCATCGACCACGCGCTGAAATCCCTTGTCGGCCTCGGCCTGCCGGCGATGACCGACCGCACCCGGGTGGGCGACCACACCTTCGTCTTCTTCGGCGGGCTTCTTGCCCGACAGGGCCGCTCGGCGGTGGCAATCGAGCAGGCGCTCGCCGGCGCGCTCGGGCACACGCTGCGCGTCGAGCAGTTCGCCGGCGAATGGTATCCGATCGCCTCGTCCGACCGCACGCAACTGCCCGACCGCACCCGGCCGCGCGGCGCCTTCGCGCGCCTCGGCGACGATGCGGTGATCGGCACGAAGACCTTCGACATCCAGTCCACGGTCACGCTGCGCGTGGAGGGGCTGGACTATCCGGCCTTCCGATCGCTGCTGCCGGACGGCAGCCGGGCACGGCTACTCACCGACCTTGCCGCCAGCGCGCTCGGCGCCGACAAGATGTTCAACATCCGCCTGGAGCTGAAACCCGACCATGTGCCGGCGCTGCGGCTCGGCGGGCAGCGCGAGGACACCAAAGCGAGCAGGCTCGGCTGGAACACCTGGCTCCAGCCGGCACGCCCGCGCCAGCAGCCGGCCGCCGTCCAGTTCCGCCCGCCGCCGCATCTGCGCTGAAAGACGTTCCCGGCAGAGCTGCGCAGCGGTTTTGCGGAAAAACAGAAGACTGGCGCACCTGTCGTTCCCGCGCCGCCCGCGTATCCCTATTGATATTGCTCGAGCATAGGATTTCATCATGAATGACTGGACCCACGGCTACGTTTCCGACATCGAATATCTCCCCGGCTTCTATATCGAGCAGACGCCGGCGCATCTGGACGTGGCCTGTCTCCTGCGTGGCATCGAGCCGCCGGTGGAGGAGGGGGCGCCCTTCGCCTATTGCGAACTGGGATGCGGGGTCGGCGAAACGGCGCTGACGATCGCCGCAGCCAACCCGCAGGCCGACGTCTGGGGTTTCGATTTCAATCCGGCGCATATCGCACGCGGGCGCTCGCTCGCCGCGGCCGGTTTCGTCGGCAACATCCGCCTGGAGGAGGCCTCCTTCGAGGATCTGGCCCATGGCCGGCAACCGGGCCTGCCGATGTTCGACTATATCACGCTGCATGGCGTCTGGAGCTGGGTCAGCGCGGAGAACCGCCGCCATATCGTCGATTTCGCCGCCCGTCATCTGAAGCCCGGCGGGCTCCTCTATGTCACCTACAATGCCCTGCCGCGCTGGACCGCTTCCATGCCGATGCAGCGCCTCGTCAGCCTCGCCGCCGCGCATGACAGCGAGCGCAGCGACCGGCGCGTGCTGCGGGCGCTGGACATGGCTCGCGCCTTCTCCGAGGCCGGCGCCGATCTGATCCCGGCGGAAATACTCGACCGGCTGGACAAGGAGCGGGCGGAGGGAACCGCCTATCTCAGCCACGAATATCTCAATGCACACTGGTCGCCCTGCTACCAGATCGACGTGGCGCAGGATCTGGCAGCGGCCAAGCTGTCCTTCGTCGCCGCAGCCAATCTCTTCGAGAACTATCCGGACCTCTGCACGACCGACGCCCAGCGGCGTCTCATCGAGGGCTTCCCCGCCGCCCATGCGGAAACCGCGCGGGACTTCTTCCTTGCCCGCAGCTTCCGGCGCGACATCTATATGCGCGGGCCCCGGCCGATCGCCGCCCGGCGGCTGGAAAAGCGGCTGGCGGCCCGCAGGCTCGCCCTCGTCGTGCCACCCTCCGCGATCAAGCTTTCCGTGAAGGTGCCGGTCGGCGAGGCAACGCTGAACGAGAGCTTCTACGGCCCGGCCCTTGCCGCCCTCGCCGAAGGCCCCATGACGATCGGCGGACTCAGGAGCCTGCCGGAGGCGGACGGCTCGTCCGCCACGGAGCGTGAGGTACTGGGCATGCTGATCGGCTCCCGCCAGGCGATGGCCCTGCCGAATGCGGTGACGGAGGAGAGCGTCGCAGCGGTGCGGCGCTACAACCGCGCCCATCTCAGGATCTGCTCTGACGAGGGCCGCGCCGTCTGCGCGCTCGCGGCGGCGGGGATCGGCTCCGGCATCACGGTGCGCCTGTTCGAAATGCTGGCCTACGAAGTGCTGCTCGACGGCGTCGAGGCGGAGGCCGGCGCGGTGACGGCGGCCATCCACGCCCTGCTGGCGGCGCGCGGCGACCGGCTGCGCAACGAAGGCGTCCCGATCGAGGACGAGGGGGAGGCGCTGCGTGTCATCCGGGAAAATGTCGACCTGATCCTGACCGTCGCCCTGCCGATGTGGCAACGCATCGGCGCGATCTAGGTCGATGGGCGCACCGCCCCCGGTCAGCGAAGCCGTCCTGCGCGGGCAGGGTCCCGTGCGGGTCTACCGCGCGCAGATCGGGGCGGCGCCCGTCATCGTCAAGCGTCTCGTCGGGGACGGGGATGCCGTGGCGCTCCGGCGTTTCGAGCGCGAGCGGCGGATCGCCCGGCTGCTGGTACATCCCTCGCTGCCGCAGCTCGTGGCGGAGGGCGAGGACTGGATTGCCTTCAAGATGCTGGGGAAGGCGCTTTGCGAACCCGATGTGGCGGCGCGCTACGCGGATCCGGCCGCCCTCCGCCTGCTGCTCGCCAGGCTTGCCGCTGCGCTCGCCTTCGCCCATGCGCGCGGCGTCGTCCACCGCGACGTGAAGCCGGCGCACGTGCTCTTCGACGGCGGAACGCCAGTGCTCATCGATTTCGGCATTGCCGGTACGCCCGGCGATGACCTGCAGCGAGCGGAACTGTCCGGTTCGCCCGCCTGGATGGCGCCGGAACAGCTTGCCGGCGAACCGGCCGGCCCGGCGGCCGACATCTGGCCGCTCGCGGCGCTCGGCCTGTTCCTGCTGACGGGGGAAAAGCCCTATGAAGGCGAGGCGGAGGCGGTGCTGCGCCGCCGGCGGGCGGGCGAGCCGCCGGCTTTCGTCGTCTCCGCGGCCCTGGAACGGGAGGACCCCGCTCTGCTCGGCTTGCTGATGGCGGGGATCGGTGCGGCGGACCGGCCGACGGCGGCGGAGTTCCTGCGGATACTAGAGGGCACCTGCCCCTCACCCTGACCCTCTCCCGGCAAGCGGAAGAGGGGACTTGCCCTACAAATCGTCGTGAGCGGGAAAAACGGCGGCGGCATCTTCCCTTCGCCCCGCTTGCTGGGAGAAGCTGCCGGCAGGCGGATGAGGGGCGCTCCGCCCCTCCATCCTCAGGCGATGACCAGATTGACTGCCGGATGCAGCTTCTTCAGGTTCGGCAGGGACTTGGACTGCCACGGGATCTGCGTGCTGCCTTTGACCATGAGGCCGATGCCCGGCTGCTTGCGCACGTCGATGGTGAATTTGGCGAGCAGGTTGATGCCGGAGCTGTTGAGGAATTCCAGCCCCGACAGATCGAGCGTGATGGTTTCCGGCTTCTCGGTCAGCACCTGCTGCATCAGTTCCAGGATCGGGGCATAGGCCTCCGTGCCGGAAAGGCGCATCGTGCCCTCGTAATGGATCGCAGAACCCTCGCTCCAGACACGGTATTCGTTCGTCTTGATTTCCATTTTGTACAATAAACTCCCGGTATGTCTGCTCAAACGATGTCGAGGGCGGCGTAGGTGTCGAGGCGCATCGCGTCCGGTACTGCCGCTGGTTGGAAACGCCAGCCGAGACGCGCGCCATAGTCGCTCATTAGGGTGAGCAGGCCAAGTCCCGAGCCGCTCGAATTCATGTTCTCCGCATTTTCTTCGATGCGTTCGATGAGGAGTTCACCCGGGTCACGGGTCGTCAGTTCGGCAAGGAGCGCCTGGAACCTGCCGGCCGTCTCCTGGGTGACGAGATTGCTGATGCGGATCTCGAAGCAGCTGCCGTCGAGCGAGGCCTCCAGCGTGATGCCGTCGCCATGCCGGAACTTCACCGCATTCTCGAGCAGTTCGTTGGCGAGATAGCCGATGCTGTGGCGCGCCTCGTTATAATCGCCGCCCTCGTCCCGCCGCCGCAGGGCGAAGAAGTCGCCGAGGAATTCCGACGTAACGCCGCAATGCTGCCAGGCAAGGTCGAGCGGCCCGTCGGCAAGACGGATGCGGTTCTTCAGCGCCCCGGCGCCGTTGGTGAATTCCACCTGTCCGAATGTGGCTTCCATGACGTTACCTGTGTTTCATGACGACGAGCGTGATGTCGTCGTGGATCTTCTGGGTGCCGATATGTGCCATGAGGTCGGCAATGATGCCGTCCTTGATCGCATCGGCGTCCTTGCGGCGATGGCGCTTTGCGCTCTCGCACAGCCGATCGAAGCCGAAGAGTTCGCCCGCCGGGCTTTCCGCCTCGGTCACGCCGTCCGTGTGCAACACGATGACGTCGCCGGAATCGAACGGGAATTCATGCGTGTCGACGAAGGGTCCGATGTCGCTTTCCAGGCCGATCGGGAAACCGAGATCGACCGTGTCGATACGCTCGACCTCATCGTTGTCGCGCAGGACCAGCACCTCCTCGTGCTGGCCGGACAGCGTGATCTTGCGATCCTCGTAGTCGAGGAAGGCAAGCGAGAGGTGCTTGTCGGTCTTGGTGCGCTGGATGTTCTTGAAGACGGCGCGGTTCAGCACTTCAAGGAATTCGCGCGGATCCTCGTCGCCCTGCTCCTGAAGGGCGCGCGCAACCGACTGTACCATCAGCATGAGCACGCCGCTTTCGAGGCCGTGGCCCGTCACGTCGCCGATGCCGACCTTCATGCGGCCCTGATCGTGCAGCACGTCGAAATAGTCGCCGCCCACCTCGTCGGCCGGCTCCATGTAGCCGGAGACGTCGATGCCCTTGATCTCGTCCAGCTCGTCGCGTTTCGGCAGCACCATCATCTGGATGTGCCGGGCGACATCGAGCTCGGCGCCGAGGCGCAGGTTCTCGCTCTTCAGCTTGGCGTTCAGCGCGTTGATCTCGCCATTGGCCGTTTCGAGCGCCTTGGTGCGTTCGGCAACGAGGTTTTCAAGGTTTTCCGTGTGGTAGCTGATCTCCTCCGCCATGCGGTTGAAGGCAACGCCCACGGCGGCCACCTCGTCGCGCGCGGGAATGGCGACACGCACGGAATAGTCCTTGTTCTGGAGGCGCTGGGCGGCATCCGCCAGCGCCCGCAGGCCGGCGGTAATGCGGCCGGAAATCGCGAAGACGGCGCTGAGAACGACGAGCAGCGACAGGATGACGGTCCCGACCTGCCAGGTCACCACTTGGCGCGTCTCGGCCGAAATGCCGTCCTTGGCCGCGATCAGCGAGGCATAGATCTCCCGCTCGGGCACCATGAAGCCGAGCGACATGACCTCGCGGGTGACGGGCACCTTGCCGGTATAGAGGTTTTCCGCGTTGAGCTGCTTGAGGAGCACGACATAGGGCACGTCCTCGCCGTTTTCCTTCAGCGTCAGCGTGGTAAGCACGGTCTCCGGGCTGGATGGCATGGCGAGCCCGGCAATGGCCGCCTGGCTGCTGTGCGCAAGCCGCCGGTCGAAGCCGCTCTCGTTGTTGATCTTGACACCCAGCGTCTTCTCGCCGTCCTCGGTGACGGCAAGCACGTTGCCGTTCGACATCGAGAGGAAGGCGAAGCCCGTCTCGGCGATCTTCACGCTCTTGACGATGTCGGCGAGCTGGTCGAGCGTCAGGTCGACGCCGACGATGCCGTTGAGGTCCTTGCGGTCGGGCGTCGTCAGCGGCTGGAAGAAGCTGACGATGATCTTTCCGGTAATGCCGTCGAGATAGGGAGACAGCATGGTGATGGGACTGTCGACCGGGCGCTCCGACGGTTTCGCCAGCCAGGTTTCCCAGGTCTCGTAGAGGCCGGGGAAATAGAAATCCCACCAGTTCGTCTCGTTGTGGCCGGGATAGACCTTGTCGAAGACGGAGCCCTGGTCGTTGTAGGGCGTCGACCGCAGGATCGGGTTGGCGCGCGGGCCGATATAGTACATCTGCAGCTTCGGCGGGCCGGCGGACAGGAAGCTCGGGCCGACAAGGTTGAAGGCGGCGCTTTCGCGCACGGTCTTCATCGCATCCGGCGTCGGCTGCTTGTTCTGGTCGAGCAGATAGCCCCAGACGGTGACGGCGGAAGCCTCGCCCGGCTGGTTCTGCCACCAGTTGCCGGTCTCGTTATAGGCGAGCGGGGTGGTCACGCCGTCGGTTTGCAGCTGCTGGCCGAGCTTGTCGGAAAGCGCGGGATTGTCAATGAACGTCTGCATCGATCCCGCAAGGCCGCTCACCTCGGAATGGTAGCGGTCGAGCAGCAGGTCCGTGCGCTCGACGGTCGTCGCGATATAGTTCTGCAGATACTCGATATTCGCCTTTTCAAGACCGCGGCCGACCTCGTCCATGGCGTTGGTGGAAAGGCGGTTGACGTTCCATAGCGCAATACCGCCGGCGACCAGGAGGTCCACCAGCACGGCGCCGCCGACGACGAGCACGAATTTCGCGCGGAACGAGGTCAGCGAGAAGCCCCAGCGCGAGGGCGGCGTTTCGGCAAAATCGCTCATTGCGGCTTGCGTCCCGACGCGACCCAGACGGGCCAGCCGGCATACCCGCCGGGGTGAAGGGCGGCAGCGATATGATCCTCGAAGCCGCGGCGGAACTTCTCCACGAAGGCCGCGTCGTCACCGCGCTTCTCGCACATGCCTCCGGCGAACATTTCCTCCCAGGCCATGACCATGTCGGCGAAGGCCTGCGCGTCGCCGTCCCGGTTGGTCACCATGAAGCTTTCGATGCGGATATCCTCGAGGCCGGCGCGCTGCAGGGCCTGGTAGCTCTTCGGGCCGAATTCGAGATCCATGTCGAAATCGGCAAAGAGCTTCGACAGCTGGTCATAGGTCCACTGGATCGACGGGCCGCGCGGCTCGCCGAGGCACTGGGAGATCTTCTCGTTGGTGACATAGACGCGCCCGCCGGGCTTGCAGATGCGCACCAGCTCCTCGACGATCATCTCGGGCTTGTTGAAGATCTGCAGCGCATGGCGGCAGGAGACGAAGTCGAACTGGCCGTCCTCCAGCAGCATTTCGGCCGCATCGCCATAGATATATTCGATGCCGCCGATATCGAATTCGCTGGCGACCTGGCGCGCATAGGCAAGGCTCGACTTCGAATGGTCGAGCGCCACGATGCGCGACGGGGAGAATTCCTTGGCGACCAACACGGCGAAATCGCCGATGCCGCAGCAGATGTCCGCCATGGTCATGCCCGGGGCAAGGCCGTGACGCGGCAGGATGGAGCGCTCGTGTTTCCAGGTCAGCTTGGTTTGCGTGCGCAGCACCGGCACGAAGCCGCCCTCTTCCAGGAAGGCCTGGCCCGGGTAGAACTCGCTGTCATATTCCTCGACGAGGATGCGCGGGTTCTTGGCCGTCAGCGCGCCGAACTTCTTCGTCGACCAGCCGATGACGCTCGACGTGACGATGGAGATCTTGAGCTCCGGCCGCTCCTCGGCCGCCTTCAGCAGCGCGCCGGCCAGCGCGTGGAACGCCACGTTGTTGAGGCGCACGAGGCGCTTGACGTTGACGTAGAAGGTGCCGCGGATCGACGCGATCGATTTTTCGATGAGGCGGACGCATGCCTCCATCTCGGCAGCGCGCTCGGGGCGCATCGAGCCGGACAGCGCGAACTCCTGATTGTTTTCGTCAAAGGAGACCTTGTAGGTCTGGACAAGCGAATCGGCGATCATGCGACAGTTGCCTCCAGCGTGAGTTCGGCAATGAGACGGATGGCATCTCCGTCGGCGGGTTCGATGGAAAAACGGGCGGCATAGTCGACGGCCAGCTCCAGGAGGCCGATATTCGGCTGCAGGGGGCCTTCTGTGAAGAGGGCACTGTGATACCGCGCGGCGACGTCGCCTTCGTTCAGGACATCGACGGCCTGCCGATAGAAACCGGCCGTTTGCGCATCGGCCGGGATGGTCAGGATGATGCGGTCGCTGGCGCCCTTGCGGGAAACCGCGCAGACGAAGCTGCCGGTCGGCGCGTGCAGGCGATAGACCGTTTCCAGAAGCTCGTTGAGGGCCGAAGAGAACAGGTTGGAATAGAGCAGCGAGTCGCTTCGATTGTGGCTGATCATGCGGGCGAAATAGGTCGACAGCCGGTCGCAATAGGCCCAGTTGGACGCAAAGCCACCCATGTCCATGTCAAACTCCAGAAGCAGGACATGATCGTCCGCTCCCGTCTGCACTGCTCGAAGATCCATTCGCCCCAGCCTCATGATGTCGTAAGCGGGAGCGGCGGCCGCGCGCTTACCTATCTTTCGGGAAATTCCTAGACTATGTAATGTCCGAAGTGCGGGCGATGCGCGGGGGCTGCCAGCGGAGACCGGCACGCGCGATATGATATCGGTAGTTGCGCCGCCCCCTCCGAACGTGTGAGGAGCTTTCCATACAATCATGAAGGATTCGTCAAACTTGTCTGCCGCTTCTTCAGTACCTTTCACGGATGGCGACGCCGCGGAACTCGCCCGGCTGCGCCTCGATTTCGCACAACTGGAGGCAGAATACGACGATCTGAAGCTGCTCTACGAGGCCATGATCGAACATGGCGAGGCCGTCGAGGACCAACTGGCCGAGCAGAACCTGCTCCTGGAGCGCACGCAGGCGCGGCTCGATGAAGAGCTGAACGATGCCGGCCGCTACGTCTTCTCCATCCTGCCCGACAAGCGCACCGAAGCGCCCGCGACCGACTGGCTGCTGGTGCCCTCCACCGAGCTTGGCGGCGATTCCTTCGGCTACCACCGCATCGACGACGATCATTTCGCCATCTACCTGCTGGATGTCTGCGGCCACGGCGTCGGCGCGGCGCTGCTCTCCGTCACCGTCATCAACGTGCTGCGCGCTTCCGCACTGACGGGCGCGGATTTTCGTGATCCGTCCACGGTGCTTAAGGCGCTCAACAACACGTTTCCGATGGAAAAACAGAACGATATGTTCTTCACCATCTGGTACGGCGTCTACAAGGCGAGCACCGGCGAACTGCGCTATGCGACCGGCGGCCATCCGCCGTCGATCCTCCTGCGCGGGCCGGGCCGGGCCGCGGGGACACCCTCCCGCGAACTGCTCATCACCGTTGGCGGCGTGGCGATCGGCGCGCTGCCCGACATGGACTATGACAGCGACGTCACCCAAATCTTCCCGGGCGACAGGCTGCTCGTCATCAGCGATGGAACATTTGAGGTGGATGGGCCCGACGAGGAGATGCTGAGCGTCGAGGCGCTCGCCGAACACGCAGAGGCCCATGCCAGCGGTCCGAAGGACATCCTCGCCTGGGTGAAATCCTTCAATGGCACCGGGCCGCTGCCGGACGATTTCTCCCTGCTGGAGATTCGCTTCTAGGCGGCTTCCCATCACGCGATCGTGTTCGCGACGAGGTCGCAGATCGCCCCTCATCTGCCTGTCGCACCTTCTCCCCGCAAGCGGGGCGACGGGAATGGGTAGATCCGGTTTCCCGGGATTCACAACCCAGCACAGGACAGGTTCTCTCTCCCCGCCTGCGGGGAGAGGGTTAGGGTGAGGGACCATAGCAGAGGGTGACGCCCGCGCTTCGCTCCATGATTTGCCGATTGCCGGTCAGCGGAATTCCGCTATCTTTCCATCATCGTAACGCCGGTTCGGCGGGCGCAGGGGAGGACGGCGATGCGTGCGTTCGTGAAAGACGGCCTTGCCGCGCTGTTGATGTCGGCCCTTGCTGGCGGTGCTTTCGCTGCCGAGGCCGGCCCGGCAGACCTTGCCATCGCCCAAAGCCTTGCCACCATGCTGCAATCGGCGCGTGCGGTCATTTCCACCAACCAGGAGCGCATCAACGACCCCGCGCTGGGCGACAAGGGTCTTTCGGGCGCGGCCGTGCTGGAAAAGGCCATCGCCAACTACCGCCAGGCCACCGGCCGGGATCCGAACACCATCGACCCCGCTTCCTATGAAGGACGGCTCATCCGGGCGCAGATGGACGCGGTGGTCGAGGTGATGGACTCCAACCAGGAGACAATCAACGCCAAGGGCAAGGGCTTCAAGGGGTTCATACCCGCCACCTTCACGCGCCTCGTCAACGAGGCCTTCGAGGCGCGTGCCGGCAAGGAGGCAAGCATGAAATTCACCGCGCCCCCCGTGCTGATCCGCAACCGCAAGGCCCGGCCGGACGCCTTCGAGGCCGCGGCGATCCGCGACTATCTCGAAAAGGCCGACTGGCCGAAGGGCCAGATCTATTCGGCCATGGTTTCCGAGGAGGGGCAGGAGAGGGCGCGCGTCATGGTGCCAGAGTACTACGTGCCCTCCTGTCTGACCTGTCACGGCGATCCGGCCGGCGAGCTGGACGTGACCGGGTATCCGAAGGAGGGCGCCCATGAGGGCGATCTCGGCGGGGTGATCAGCATCGGGCTCATCCCGCAATGAGCCGTTCGCCCGCGTCGTTCCTCTCGCTGCGGCGCCTGTCGATCCGGGTGCGGCTTGTCCTCCTGGCGGCGGTGCTGCTGTTTGCGACCATCGGCAGCAGCCTCTTCACCCGCAGCGAACTCTCCGAAGCCCTCGAATCGGGCGAGGAAGCCAATCGCATCGCCGAGATCATCGTCCTGTCGGACGACGTGCGCGCCGCCTTCAACAGCCTGCGCTACTGGCAGGCCGACCTTTCCGTCAGCCTGCTGACGCTGGCCGAAACCCGTGCCGGCGAGGCCCGCACGCGCCTAGGCGAACGGCTCGACCGACTGGCGGAACATCGGCCGGCCGAGGCCGAGGCGATCCGTCAGGAGGTCGCCCGCTTCGACGATCTCGCAACCCAGGCCGTCGATGCCTATACCGACGACCAGCGCGTCATCGGCAACACCCATTTCGCCGAGGCGCGGCGCTACGGCATCAGCGTGGACGAGCAGCTGACGGCCCTCCAGGGCGTGCTTTCACGCCAGGCCACGGCAGCGCGGGCGAACATCCTGCGGCAGTTCGAGCGGGCAGCCAATGTCGCCTCTCTGCTCTCGATCGCCGCCGTCGTCATCGGCGCGGTGCTGACCATCGTCATCCTCGGCTCGATCCTCAAACCGCTCGGCGAGATCGTTGCGGCCGTGCGCGGCCTGACGGCGGGCGATGCGGATGTCGCCGTGCCTGCGGCGGCCGCCGACGAACTCGGCAAGGTGAGCGCGGCCCTGCAGCTTCTGAAGGAAGGGCAGGCGGAGCGGGCGCGGCTGACGCAGGAGGCCGAGCATCAGCGCCGAACGCTCGTCGATGCCATCGAGAGCATCGCGGAAGGTTTCACCCTTTATGGACCCGACGAGCGGCTGCTGATCGTCAACCAGCGCTTTCGCGACATGCATCCCGTGCACGACGCCATGGTGGCCGGCACCTCGACCTTCCGCGATGTCATCGAGGCGGGCGGGCGCCACGTCGTCGAACTCGACAAACCGTTCGACGAATGGTTCGCCACCCGGCTCGCCTCGCACGACCACAGCGCCACCCGCGTCACCCCCTTCCGGGACGGGCGCTGGATGCAGATCAGCGAGCGCCGCACCCACGAAGGCGGCTTCACCATCGTCTATGTCGACATCACCGAGCTGCGCCAGCGCCAGCAGGAGCTGGAGCTGGCCCGTGACGAGGCGCAGCGCGCCACGCAGGTGAAGTCCGAATTCCTCGCCAACATGAGCCACGAGCTGCGCACGCCGCTGAATGCCATCATCGGCTATGCGCAGATCCTGCAGGAGGACGCGGAGGATACCGGCCAGACCGATTTCCTGCCCGACCTCAAGAAGATCGAAAGCGCCGGCAACCACCTGCTCGGCCTCATCAACGGCATCCTCGACCTGTCGAAGATCGAGGCGGGACGCATGGAGGTCTATCGCGAGCGCTTCGATATCGGCGCCCTGACGCAGGACGTCGCAGCGCTGATCCGGCCGCTGGCCGCCAAGAACGACAATACCTTTGCCGTGGAGTGCCCGGCCGATATCGGCACGATCGAAACCGACGTTACCAAGGTCAAGCAGACCCTGCTCAACCTTCTCAGCAACGCCTGCAAATTCACCGAAAAGGGCACCGTCACGCTCACCGTCGCGCGGCAGGGCAAGGGTGCCGGCCGGCTCCTGTCGCTGACCGTCCGCGACACCGGCATCGGCATGAACGAGGAACAGCTGGGCCGCCTCTTCCAGGCGTTTTCCCAGGCCGACAGCTCGACCTCGCGCAAGTTCGGCGGCACCGGCCTCGGCCTTGCCATCAGCCGAAGCTTCGCCCAGATGCTCGGCGGCGACCTCACGGTGGAAAGCCGGCCGGGCGAAGGCTCGCGCTTCACCTTCATCCTGCCCGATCCTCAGGAGAACATGGCGGACGACGCGGAAGACGGCGAAGGCCTCCTCGGCGAGGAGGCGGGTCTTGCCGCAAGGCCGGAGCAGGCAGAGCGGCCCGCCGTGCTCGTCGTCGACGACGACGAGGCGTCGATGAACATCATCGGCTCGCATCTCAAGCGCGACGGCTACCGGGTGCTCTACGCCGGCACGGGCGAGCAGGCGCTGGACATGGCGCGCAAGCACCGTCCCGCCGCCATCACGCTCGACATCCTGATGCCGCAGATGGATGGCTGGTCCGTGCTCGTCGCGCTGAAATCCGATCCGGAACTGGCCGCCATCCCCGTCGTCATCGTCTCCATCAGCAACGAGAAGGCACTCGGCTTCACGCTCGGCGCCGCCGCCATGCTGGCAAAGCCCGTCGATCGCGGCGAGCTCAGCGATTTCATCGCGCGTCTGACCGGCGGCAGCCAGGGCGGCACGGTGCTGGTGGTGGAAGACGACCCGGCGACGCGTCTGCTCATGCAGCGCACCGTCGAACGGCTCGGGCGCAGCGTGGCGCTGACGGAGAACGGGCGTCAGGGCATGGCGTGGCTGGCCGCCAACCCGCCGCCGGTCGCCATCCTCCTCGATTTGCAGATGCCGGAAATGAACGGCTTCGAATTCCTCGCCGCCCTGCGCGAGCGGGAGGAATGGGATACGGTGCCGGTCCTCGTCGTCACCGCCAAGCATCTCAGCAATGCCGAACGGGACCTGCTCAGCGCCCGGGCGACGCAGATCATCGGCAAGGGCAAGGGTGCGCATGTCGAGCTCACGCAGGCGCTGCGCGAGGTCATCGTCACACGCACGCGAAAAACCGATCGGGAATTGACGCCATGACCAAGATCCTGCTGGTCGAAGACAACGAGATGAACCGCGACATGCTCTCCCGTCGGCTGGAGCGGAAAGGCTACGAGGTGATCCTCGCCGAGGATGGCGAACAGGCCGTGGTGCGGGCAGGAACGGATGCGCCGGACCTCGTGCTGATGGATATCGGCCTGCCCGGCATCGACGGCTGCGAGGCGACGCGCCGCATCCGCAGCGGCCCGGCCGGTACGGGCCTGCCCATCATTGCGCTCACCGCGCATGCCATGAGCGTCGATGAGGCGCGGGCGCGCGAAGCCGGCTGCGACGACTTCGACACCAAGCCGGTGGACCTGCCGCGCCTGCTCGGCAAGATGGAGCGGCTGCTGTCCGGACACGGATAGGGCTTTTGCTCAGGCGAGGCGATAGGGGATGGTCTCGCGGATATCGGGATCCACCTGCAGGCGGCCGCGGATCGGCGGGACCGCCCGGCTCGGACAGTTGCCACGTTCGCACAGCCGGCAGGAAATGCCGATCGGCTCGAAGCGGGAGCGCTCGCCGATATCAAGGTCGTCCGCATAGACAAACTGGTCAGCATAGGAGACCTCGCAGCCGAAGGCGAGCACATAGCCCGTGCGCGTGGCGGCAAAACCGCCGGTGCCCTTGAAGGTCTGCGTTGCAAGACAGAGATAGCGCACCCCGTCGGGCGTCTCGGCAAGCTGGCGGATGATGCCCTGCGGCACCTCGAAGGCCCGGTGGGCGTTCCACAGCGGACAGGCCGCGCCGAAGCGGGCGAATTGCAGCTTCGTCGCGCTGTGCCGCTTGGTGATGTTGCCGGCACGGTCGATCCTCGCGAAGAAGATCGGCACGCCCTTGTTGCCCGGCCGCTGCAGTGTCGAGAGCCGGTGGCAGACCTGCTCCAGCGAGGCCTCGAAACGGGCGGACAACAATTCGATATCGTGGCGCAGCGCCTGGGCGGCGGCGAGGAAATCGCTGTAGGGCATGACGAGGGCGCCGGCGAAATAGTTGTGCAGCCCGATGCGACAGATGTCCCTTGCTTCGTCCGTGCGAAAATTCGCCCGCTGGACGATCTCCTCGATCTCCCGCGCCGCATGGAGCTGGGAGATCTGGTGGGCAAGCTGGAAGACCTGCGTCGGGTTCGCCGAGAGCCGGTTGAGGGTCAGGGTCTTCCGGTCGCGGTCATAGTGGCGCAGCGGGCTGTCATTGGTCTCCGCGAAAACGACCGAGACGCCGAACTGCTCCTCAAGATGGCGCACGAGGGCGGACCTGCGGTCGAAGCCCGCACCGTAAAGGCCAGCCGCCAGCGTTTCGGCGAGAATGTCGAGCGTGTGCACGTAGTTGTCGACGAAATGGAAGAAGTCGCGCACCTCCTCATAGGGTGTGGCGCCGAGGCCGGGGGCGTTCTCGCGGTCGTGGTCGAGGCTTGCCAGCTGCTCGCTCTTGCGGCGATAGGCCTGGTGGGCGAGCACGAGCGCATGGGCCAGCGCCGGCGCGTTCTGCGAAATCAGCTTGAGTTCCTGGAGGGAAGGGCTGAAACTCTCGAAGATCGGATCGGCGAGCGCCTCGCTGAGCGCCGAGAGCAGCCGGTCCGTCTCCCCGCGTGACAGTTCGCTGATGTCGAGGTTGAACTTGTCGGCGAGCTGCAGCAGCACGGCGGCCGAGACGGAGCGCTGGTTGTTCTCGATCTGGTTGAGGTAGCTGGTAGAAATGCCGATGCGCTTGGCGAACTGGCTCTGCGTCTGCTGGCTCGCCACGCGCAGCTCGCGCACCTTCAGGCCGATGAAGAGTTTTCCGAGCGCCATGTTCGCAATTTCGCAAGTTTCAGTTTGCAGATTTATAATTCCACATTTGCGCCCGATCAAGGGTTCAGCAAATCCATGCAAACCGGTATGAGTATCGATACGACACCAGTGGGAGCCTTCATGCGCGACATCCTTGAACAACTCGAACAACGCCGCAGCGAGGCAAGGCTCGGCGGCGGCCAGAAGCGCATCGACGCCCAACACGGCAAGGGCAAGCTGACGGCGCGCGAGCGCATCGAGGTGCTGCTCGACGAGGGCTCCTTCGAGGAATACGACATGTACGTCACCCACCGGGCCGTCGATTTCGGCATGGCGGGACAGACCTTCGCGGGCGACGGCGTCGTCACCGGCTGGGGCACGATCAACGGCCGCCAGGTCTATGTCTTCAGCCAGGATTTCACGGTCCTCGGCGGTTCGCTGTCGGAAACCCATGCCCAGAAGATCTGCAAGATCATGGATATGGCGGTGCGCAACGGCGCCCCGGTCATCGGCCTCAACGACAGTGGCGGCGCGCGTATCCAGGAAGGCGTCGCCTCGCTCGCCGGCTATGCCGAGGTCTTCCGCCGCAATGCGGAGGCTTCCGGCGTCATCCCGCAGATTTCCGTCATCATGGGCCCCTGCGCGGGCGGGGCCGTCTATTCGCCGGCCATGACCGATTTCATCTTCATGGTGCGCGACACGTCCTACATGTTCGTGACCGGCCCGGACGTGGTGAAGACCGTGACGAACGAGATCGTCACCGCCGAGGAACTCGGCGGCGCCGGCACCCATACGAAGAAATCCTCGGTCGCCGACGCGGCCTATGAGAACGACATCGAGACGCTGGAAAATGTCCGGCTGCTCTTCGATTTCCTGCCGCTCAACAACCGGGAGAAGCCGCCGGTCCGTCCGTTCCACGACGATCCCGCGCGCCTCGAGATGCGCCTCGACAGCCTCGTGCCCGAAAGCTCGACCAAGCCTTACGACATGAAGGAGCTGATCCTGGCGCTGGCCGACGAGGGCGACTTCTTCGAATTGCAGGAGGCCTTCGCCCGCAACATCATCACCGGCTTCATCCGGCTGGAAGGCCAGACGGTCGGCGTCGTCGCCAACCAGCCGATGGTGCTGGCCGGTTGCCTCGACATCGATTCCGCCCGCAAGGCGGCGAAATTCGTGCGCTTCTGCGATGCCTTCTCGATCCCGCTCCTGACCCTCGTCGACGTGCCCGGCTTCCTGCCCGGCACCGCACAGGAATATAACGGCATCATCAAGCACGGCGCCAAGCTGCTCTTCGCCTACAGTCAGGCGACCGTCCCGATGGTGACGCTGATCACCCGCAAGGCCTATGGCGGGGCCTATGACGTCATGGCCTCCAAGCATATCGGCGCCGACGTCAATTATGCCTGGCCCACCGCCGAGATCGCCGTCATGGGCGCGAAGGGCGCAACTGAAATCCTCTATCGCTCGGAACTCGGCGATGCGGAAAAGATCGCCGCCCGCACGAAGGAATACGAGGCGCGCTTTGCCAATCCCTTCGTCGCCGCCGAGCGCGGCTTCATCGACGAGGTGATCATGCCGCATTCCTCGCGCCGGCGCATCGCGCGGGCCTTCGCATCGCTGAAGAACAAGCAGGTGGAGACGCGCTGGAAGAAGCACGACACGATACCGCTTTGACAAGGGCGGGGAGGATGGAACGGCCGGAACTGACGCCGGAGGAGGCGCGCAAGGATCACTGGCACATGCTGCGTTTCATGATGCTGCATGCGCTCGTCGGCGGCCTGATCGGCGCGGCGACGGCCGCCGCCGTCATTCTCCTCGACATCGGCGGTATCGGCACGCGCATCGCCCGTGCGGCGGACCCGGTCATGCCGGTCCTCCTGCTTGTCGTGCCCTTCGCCTCGCTGTTCGGCGGGGCCGCGACGGCCTCAGCCATCCTGCTGATGCCCTATGAGAAGAAATACAAAGATTAAGAGACCGGGACCGGAAGACACCTGATGTTCAAGAAAATCCTGATTGCCAATCGCGGTGAAATCGCCTGCCGCGTCATCAAGACCGCCCGCAGGCTCGGCATTCCCACCGTCGCGGTCTATTCCGATGCCGACCGCAACGCGCTGCATGTGACGATGGCCGACGAGGCCGTGCATATCGGGCCGTCGCCGTCGGCGCAGTCCTATATCGTCATCGACCGCATCCTCGACGCCATCCGCAAGACCGGCGCGGACGCCGTGCATCCCGGCTACGGCTTCCTGTCGGAAAACGCCGCCTTTGCCGAAGCCTTGGAGAAGGAGGGCGTCGCCTTCATCGGCCCGCCGGTCGGTGCCATCCAGGCGATGGGCGACAAGATCACCTCGAAGAAGCTGGCGGCGGAGGCCGGCGTCAGCACGGTGCCCGGCCATATGGGCCTGATCGAGGATGCCGACGAGGCGGTGACGATCGCGTCCCGCATCGGCTACCCCGTGATGATCAAGGCGTCTGCCGGCGGCGGCGGCAAGGGCATGCGCATCGCCTGGAACGACGCGGAGGCGCGCGAGGGCTTCCAGTCCTCCCGGAACGAGGCGAAAAGCTCGTTCGGCGACGACCGCATCTTCATCGAGAAGTTCGTCACCCAGCCGCGCCATATCGAGATCCAGGTGCTGGGCGACAAACACGGCAGCACGCTCTATCTCGGCGAGCGCGAATGCTCGATCCAGAGACGCAACCAGAAGGTCATCGAGGAGGCGCCGTCGCCCTTCCTCGACGCGGCGACGCGCAAGGCCATGGGCGAGCAGGCCGTGGCGCTGGCAAAGGCCGTCGGCTATCACTCCGCGGGTACGGTGGAGTTCATCGTCGACGGGAACCGCAATTTCTACTTCCTCGAAATGAACACGCGCCTGCAGGTCGAGCATCCCGTGACGGAGCTCATCACCGGCATCGACCTCGTCGAGCAGATGATCCGCGTCGCCGCCGGCGAAAAGCTCACTTTCGGCCAGGACGACGTAAAGCTGAACGGCTGGGCGATCGAAAGCCGCCTCTATGCCGAGGACCCTTACCGCAACTTCCTGCCGTCGATCGGCCGCCTCACGCGCTACCGCCCGCCGGCCGAGGACAAGGCGGCCGACGGCACCGTCGTGCGCAACGATACCGGCGTCTACGAGGGCGGCGAGATCTCGATGTATTACGACCCGATGGTCGCCAAGCTCTGCGCCTGGGCGCCGGGGGAAGGAGCCGAGGCCCGGCTTGCGGCGGTGGACGCCATGGCCCGCGCGCTCGACGGTTTCGAGGTGGAGGGCGTCGGTCACAATCTGCCGTTCCTGTCGGCCGTCATGCAGCAGGCGCGGTTCCGCGAGGGGCGGCTGACGACCGCCTATATCGCGGAGGAATTCCCGGACGGCTTCCACGGCGTCGAGCCGGACGGCGAGGCCGCACGGGTGCTTGCCGCCGTCGCCGCCTCGGTCAGCCAGGTGATGCAGGCGCGCGCCGTGCAGATTTCCGGCACGATTGGCAACCACCGCCGCGTTCTCGGCAAGGACTGGGTGGTGCGCTTCGGCGAGACCGAGCTTGCCCTGACGCTGGAAACCGGCGTGGAGGGCGCCAGCGTGCGCTTTGCCGACGGCACCGTGCTGCCCGTTGCCGGCAGCTTCGTGCCGGGTTCCACGCACGCCACCTTCACCATCGCCGGAGAGACGGTCGGCATGAAGGTCGATCTCGTCGGCCCGGCCATCCGCCTGCGCTGGCGCGGCATCGATATCAAGGCGCATGTCCGCTCGGGCCGGGTCGCGGCGCTGGCACGGCTGATGCCGAAGAAGCAGCCGCCGGACACCTCGAAGATGCTGCTCTGCCCGATGCCGGGCGTCATCACCTCCGTGAGCGCCAAGGCGGGCGATACCGTCGAGGCGGGCCAGGCGCTCGCCGTCGTCGAGGCGATGAAGATGGAAAACATCCTGCGCGCGGAAAAACGCGCGATCGTCAAGCGCGTTGCCGTCGAGCCCGGCGCGAGCCTTGCGGTCGACGAGCTGATCATGGAGTTCGAATGATGGCAGACGAGCTTGACCGCAGCCGGCAGGAGGGCGCCCGATGAGTGAAAAGACGATCGCCGACTGGGAGGCGCTGGCCGAGAAGGAGCTGAAGGCCTCGCCGGAAACGCTGACATGGCAGACGCCCGAGGGCATTGCCGTCAAGCCGCTCTATACCGCCGCCGACATCGAGGGCATCGAGCACCTCGCCTCGCTGCCCGGCTTTGCGCCCTTCGTGCGCGGGCCGCGCGCGACCATGTATGCGGGGCGGCCGTGGACCATCCGGCAATATGCCGGCTTTTCCACCGCCGAGGCCTCGAACGCCTTCTACCGGAAGAATCTGGCCGCCGGGCAGCAGGGCGTGTCGGTCGCTTTCGACCTCGCCACCCATCGCGGCTATGACAGCGACCATCCGCGCGTCGTCGGCGATGTCGGCAAGGCGGGCGTCGCCATCGACAGCGTCGAGGACATGAAGATCCTGTTCGACGGTATCCCGCTGGAAAAGATCTCCGTGTCGATGACGATGAACGGCGCCGTCATCCCCATCCTCGCCAGCTTCATCGTGGCGGGCGAGGAGCAGGGCGTCCCGCGCGAAAAGCTGTCGGGGACCATCCAGAACGACATCCTCAAGGAGTTCATGGTCCGCAACACCTACATCTACCCGCCGGCTCCCTCCATGCGGATCATCGCCGACATCATCGAATATACCGCGCGGCAGATGCCGAAGTTCAACTCCATCTCGATCTCCGGCTACCACATGCAGGAGGCCGGGGCGACGCTGGTACAGGAACTGGCCTTCACGCTGGCGGACGGGCGCGAATATGTCCGCGCCGCGCTTGCCAAGGGGCTCGACGTCGACGATTTCGCCGGGCGCCTCTCCTTCTTCTTCGCCATCGGCATGAACTTCTTCATGGAGGCTGCCAAGCTGCGCGCGGCGCGTCTCCTGTGGACGCGCATCATGCAGGAATTCGAGCCGAAGAAGCCGTCCTCGCTGATGCTGCGCACCCATTGCCAGACCTCCGGCGTCTCGCTGCAGGAGCAGGACCCCTACAACAACGTCATCCGCACCGCCTATGAGGCGCTGTCGGCCGCGCTCGGCGGCACCCAGTCGCTGCACACCAATGCGCTCGACGAGGCGATCGCGCTGCCGACGGAGTTTTCCGCCCGCATCGCCCGCAACACCCAGCTCATCCTGCAGAACGAGACGGGCGTGACGAAGGTCGTCGATCCGCTCGCCGGCTCCTATTATGTCGAGAGCCTCACCAACGAACTGGCGGAAAAGGCCTGGGCGCTGATCGAGGACGTCGAGGCGATGGGCGGCATGACGAAGGCCGTCGATGCCGGCCTGCCGAAGCGGCTGATCGAGGAGGCGGCGACGCGCCGGCAGGCAGCGGTCGACAAGGGCGAAGAGGTAATCGTCGGCGTCAACAGGTTCCGCCTGGAGGACGAGGCGCCGATCGACACGCTGGAGATCGACAACACCGCCGTCCGCTCGTCGCAGATCAAGCAACTCGAAGCGATCCGGCGCCGGCGGGATTCCGCTGCCGTCACGGCCGCGCTCGCGCGCCTTGAGGAGGTCGCCCGCACCGGCGAGGGCAACATCCTGGACGCGGCCGTCGACTGTGCCCGCGCCAGAGCCACCGTGGGCGAGATCTCCGATGCCATGCGTGCGGTCTTCGGCAACCATGTCGCCGAGCCCAAGGTCGTGCGCAACATCTATGGCAAGGCCTATGAGGGCGAGCCGGAACTGTCGGTCCTGACCGAACGTCTCGACGGCGTCGCCACCAAGCTCGGGCGCAAGCCGCGCGTCATGGTCGCAAAACTCGGGCAGGACGGCCACGACCGCGGTGCCAAGGTGATCGCCTCGGCCTTCGGCGACCTCGGCTTCGATGTTCTGGCGGGGCCGTTGTTCCAGACACCGGAGGAGGCGGCCGCCATGGCCGCCGCGAAGGAGGTCGACGTCATCGGCGTCTCCTCGCTCGCCGCCGGCCACAAGACATTGATGCCGCAGCTTGCCGAGGCCCTGAAGACGACGGGCGGCGAGGACATCATCGTCGTCTGCGGCGGGGTCATCCCGCGGCAGGACTACTCCTATCTGATGGACAACGGCGTGGCCGCCGTCTTCGGCCCGGGCACCAACGTGCTCGATGCCGCCCGGACGGTGCTCGACCTGATCGAAGGCCGCCGCAGGAACCAGTGAGGTCAGCATGCTGAAGCGCGTCAACCATATCGCCATCGCCGTCCCTGATCTGGCAGCGGCGGCCAGCCGCTACCGCGATCTCGGCGTCACCACGACCGAGCCGCAGGAGCTGCCGGAACACGGTGTGCGCATCGTGTTCGTGGAGTTCGAGAACACCAAGATCGAGCTTCTGGAGCCGCTGGGGCCGAATTCGCCCATCGCCGCCTTTCTGGAGCGCCAACCGGCGGGCGGCATCCACCATGTCTGCTTCGACGTGGACGACATTTCGGCGGCCATCGGCACGGCGACGGCGAACGGCATCCGTCTGCTCGGCGGCGGTGAGCCGAAGATCGGCGCACACGGCAATCCCGTCGTCTTCGCCCATCCCAAGGATTTCCAGGGCACGCTCGTCGAGTTCGAGGAGAACTGACGGGAGGCCACCCTACGCCTCCATCTCGCCCGCGCTGCGCCGGAAGACGGCCGGGGATTTCCCGGTCCACTTGCGGAAGGCGCGGTAGAAGGCGCTCGGCTCGGAAAAGCCGAGGTCGGCGGCAAGCTGCGTGACATTGGCATGGCCGTCCGCAAGCGCCTCCATGGCGAGCGCGCGGCGCAGGTCATCCTTGATCTCCCGATAGGTCTGCCCCTCCAGCTTCAGCCGCCGCCGCAGGCTCGGCGCGGGAATGCGCATGCGTCCGGCCAGCTCCTCGAAGCCCGGCCAGGCCTGCGGCGCGAGGCCGCCGAGACGCTGGCGGATGGCGGCCGACAGGCCCATGTCATGTCGGTAGCGAACGAGGAGATTGCCCGGCGCGTGGCGGAGGAATTCCCTCAGCGCGCGCTCGTCGCGGATGGTCGGCAGGTTCAGGAACTCCGCATCGAAGACCAGCCGCGTCTCCGGCTGGTCGAAGCGCACCGGCGCGCCGAAGAACAGGCGGTAGTCGGTGCCGGCCGGCGGCGCGCTGCAGCGGAAATCGACCCAGCGGATCGGCAGCCGCCGTCCGATCAGCCAGCAATTGACCCCGTGCACGATGATCCAGAAGGTACGGTAGGCGAAGGCCGAGCGCGGCCCGCCCGCATCCCTCAGCACGATCTGCGCCAGCCCCTCCTCGACGACCAGCGTACCGCGGGGGTCGTCGAGCACAACCTTGAGGAACCGTAGGGCCCGCCGTAGTGCATGTTCCAGCGTCGCCGTCGAGAGGATGGCCTGACAGAGCAGCGCGAAGGAGCCGGCACGCATGGGCCGCGCGCCTTCGCCGAAGAATTCGTCGTCCATGGTGCGGGCCACCGCGTGCCAGAAGGCACCGTATCGCTCAGCCGGAATGGGGCCGGTGATGACCGGCGGAAGGCCCGCCTCGGCGAGAAGCGGCGCGGCCTCCACCCCCTGCCGCCGCAGGCATTCGAGCGTGTCGTCCATGAAACAGGGCGCGATCATGCGGCGTTCCATGCAGCCTGCCCTCCATCCCTATGGCAAAAGCGATCACGAAATCTGAAACCTTCGGTCATTGCATACCATATTTCTCCGCCGCATCATCCCCTCTCACAAGAAGGGGAGCCGGATGGCATGGGGCCGAGGCGCCGCGTCTTCGCCGCCTGACAGGGCGGCCGGCGGGGCAGGGAGCCCGAACCACCCGCCGGACACAGTCCGACATCATCAAGACCGAATGCCTGGCGGGTGTCTTCACGCGCCGGATGGCGTTCTGCGCCGATCGTGGGCAGCGCAGCAAAGCCTCAACCATCGCCCGCAGCCAAACTGGGAGCGCATCCATGAAAAAATTCTTCTTGTCGTCGGTGGTCCTGACGTCTCTGGTCCTGTCCGGCGGCAGTGCCTTCGCCGACATCGTCATCGGCGTCGCCGGCCCCATCACCGGCCCGAACGCCGCCTTCGGCGCGCAGTTCGTCAAGGGCGCCGAGCAGGCGGCCGCCAACATCAACGCCGCTGGCGGCGTGCTCGGCGAACAGGTGAAGATCGTCATCGGCGACGACGTCTCGGATCCGAAGCAGGGCATCTCGGTTGCCAACAAGTTCGTCGCCGACGGCGTCCACTATGTCGTCGGCCATTTCAACTCCGGCGTCTCGATCCCGGCCTCGGAGGTCTATGCGGAAAACGGCGTGCTGCAGATCACGCCTGCCTCGACCAACCCGCAATTCACCGAGCGCGGCCTGTGGAACACCTTCCGCACCTGCGGGCGCGACGACCAGCAGGGCAGGGTGGCGGCGGCCTATATCGCGGCCAATTTCAAGGACGCGAAGATCGCGATCGTCCATGACAAGACACCCTACGGCCAGGGCCTCGTCGACGTCGCAAAGCAGGAGCTGAACGGCGCGGGCATCACCGAGGTCCTCTATGAAGGCATCACCGGCGGCGAGAAGGATTTTTCCGCGCTGATCGCCAAGATGAAGGCGGCCGGCGTCACGCTCATCTATTTCGGCGGCCTGCACACCGAGGCCGGCCTGATCATGCGCCAATCGGCCGACCAGGGGCTGAAGGCGACGCTGTTCTCCGGCGACGGCATGGTCTCCAGCGAACTGGCGCAGATCGCGGGCGATGCCGTCGTCGGCACGCTGAACACCTTCGCCCCCGACCCGCGCCGCAACCCGGCGGCCAAGGACGTGGTCGAGGCCTTCCGCACCGCCGGCTTCGAACCGGAGGCCTATACGCTCTATTCCTACATCGCCGTGCAGATCATCGCGTCCGCCATCGAGAAGACGGGCTCGGCCGAGGATGCGCAGAAGGTCGCCGAGACCATCAAGTCCGGCGGACCCTGGGCGACGGCGCTGGGCGAGATCGGCTACGACGCCAAGGGCGACATCAACCGCCCGGACTATGTCATCTACGAATGGCGCAAGGGCGAGGACGGCAAACCGACCTATTTCGAGAAATAGGTCGCAGGCCATCGCTTGGGAACAGGGCGGCCGCGGCGGGGAGACCTGCCGCGGCCGTTCGCGTCACAGCGTCGGCAACACCGCGCGGATATGGTCGGCAAAGGCGCTCGTCGCGGGCGACGGGTCGCCGTCGGCAAAGGCGATCAGCATGCCGAGATGCGGCAGATGCGGCAGCGGCGCGTTGAGGATATGGAGGTCGGGCGGCACGGCCTCCTGCGTCATGACGCAGATGGCAAGGCCGGAGCGGGCAAGGCCGATAAGACCGGCAAGGCTGTTGCTGGCATAAGAAATCTTGTAGCGCAGCCCCGCCCGCGCCATCGCCTCGCAGGCCGCGCGGTGGTCCATCGCATTGGAGGCCGGCAGCGCCAGCGGCACCGTATCGCCGAAATCATGCGCCTCCAGCGTCGGTTTGCTGCCGACCCAGACCAGCGGCTCGGTCCGCACGATATTGTCCACATCGGCAAGATTGGGCGTCGAGACCAGCGCCAGGTCGACCTTGCGCGACGGCAGAAGGGCGCGCAGCTCGGCGGTCGGGGCGGAGAGCACCTTGATCTCGACATCCGGATAGCGCGTGCCGAAGCTTTTCAGGAGCATGGGAAAGAACGACAGAAGGTAGTCTTCCGGGCTGCCGAAGACGATGGAGCCGTGCAGGCCCTTTTGGGAAAAGGCGGACACGGCCTCGTCGTGCATTTTCAGGATACGCTCGGCATAGGCAAGGAAGCGCTCGCCGCTTCCCGTCAGCCGGACGCCGCTGCCGCTGCGGTGCAGGAGGCTCTGCCCCAGCATCTCTTCCAGCCGCTGCATCTGCATCGTCACAGCCGATTGCGTGCGGCCGACCTGCACTGCCGTGGCGCTCAGCGAACCGGAATGGGCGGCGTTGACGAAGGTGATGAGCAGGCGAAGATCCAGCGGCCCCAACATATCAGTTTTCCTTATATCGGAATCCAAATACTATCAATTTTACAGAGACCCCGCCAGCCGGTATCGCTTTTGAAACGGCATCGGAGGCTCACATGTCACGCAACCAGGACCCCGCCTTCTGGGCGGCCGCACGCAAGCACCTCATCCGCTACGGCGGCAGCTTCGACCCCGCCATCATCGAGCGGGCCGAGGGTTGCTTCGTCTTCGATGCGGACGAGCGCCCCATTCTCGATTTCACCTCCGGCCAGATGAGCGCGCTCGTCGGCCATTCCCATCCGCACATCGTCGCCACTGTCCAGCGCCAGATGGGCACCGTGGCACATCTCTTCAGCGGCATGCTGTCGCGGCCCGTCGTGAACCTTGCCGAGCGGCTGGCGGCGCTGGCGCCGGGGCTCGACCGGGTCATGCTGCTGTCGACCGGCGCGGAATCAAACGAAGCGGCCATCCGCATGGCCAAGCTGGTCACCGGCAGGCACGAGATCGTCGCCTTCTCCAAGAGCTGGCACGGCATGACGGGCGCCGCGAGCTCGGCCACCTACAGCGCCGGCCGCAAGGGTTACGGCCCCGCCATGGTGGGCTCGCTCACCATTCCCGCGCCGAATACCTTCCGCCCGCGCTTCCGCCATGCGGATGGCAGCCTCGACTGGAAGACCGAACTCGACGACGCTTTCGGGCTGATCGACAGCCAGTCGGTCGGCAGTCTTGCCGCCTTCATCGCCGAGCCGATCCTGTCGAGCGGCGGCATGCTGGAACTGCCGCTCGGCTATCTGGCCGCGCTGAAGGAAAAGTGCCGCGAGCGCGGCATGCTGCTCATCCTTGACGAGGCCCAGACCGGCATCGGCCGCACGGGCACCATGTTCGCCTTCCAGCGCGACGGCGTGACGCCCGATATCCTGACGCTCTCCAAGACGATCGGTGCCGGCCTGCCTTTGGCAGCCGTCATGACGACGGCGGAGATCGAGGACATCGCCCATGAGAAGGGCTACCTCTTCTACACGACCCATGTCTCCGATCCGCTGCCGGCAGCCGTGGGCCTCGCCGTGCTCGACATCGTTGAGGAGGAAGGGCTCGTCGCGCGCGCCGGCCGGCTTGGCGCGCGGCTCTTCGAGGGCCTGTCGCAGCTCAAGCAGCGCTTCGACTGTGTAGGCGACGTGCGCGGCCGCGGTCTGATGCTCGGCGTCGAGATCGTCAATCCGGACCGCAGCGCCGACCACGAGCTCGGCAGTCGCATCGCCGCGGAAGCCTTCCGCCGCGGGCTCAGCATGAACATCGTCAAGCTGCCCGGCATGGGCGGCGTGTTCCGCATCGCGCCGCCGCTGACGATTTCCGAGGAGGAGATCGACATCGGCCTGCGCATCATCGCCCAGTCCATCGAGGCCGCCTCCGTTTCCGGTGCCCGCGCGCCGGGCATCGCGGCCGAGTAGGGAGAAAGAACGGATGCGCGACGCGACCCTTGCCGGCGAAAGCCTTTCCACCGGGCCGGACGAGACCCCCGACACCATCCGCGTCCTCGTCGCCAAGCTTGGCCTCGACGGCCATGACCGGGGTGCCAAGGTGGTGGCGCGCATCCTGCGCGATGCGGGCATGGAGGTCGTTTATACCGGCCTCTACAAGACACCGAAGGACGTCGTGCAGGCGGCGATCCAGGAGGATGTCGACGTCATCGGCGTCAGCCTGCTCTCCGGCTCGCATGTCCCGCTGTTCCGGGAACTCGGCCGCTGCCTGCGCGAGGAGGGGGCCGGGCACATCCTCGTCGTCGCCGGCGGGGTCATTCCCGAGCAGGACTATCCCGCTCTGCTGGAGGGCGGCGTCGATGCCATCGTTCCCCAGGAGGCCCGTTCCGACCTGATCGTCACGACGATCACCGATCTCGTCACGGCACGTGGCCGGATATGACGGTCGTCACCCATTCCGCAAAACCGCGGCGGGCGACCTATGTCCCGTCAGCCGACCTGGTGAAGGACGTGCTGGCGGGCCGGGCCATCGCCATCGCCCGGATGATTTCGCGCGCGGAGGAGGGCTATCCCGAAGCCGCCGCGGCGCTCGCGGAACTCTACCGGCTTGGCGGCAACGCCCATATCATCGGCATTACCGGCGTTCCGGGGGCGGGCAAGTCGACCCTCGTTTCGGCGCTGATCAAGGCCTATGCCGCCGAAGGCCACCAAGTCGGCGTCATCGCCGTCGATCCGAGCAGCCCCTATTCCGGCGGGGCGATCCTGGGCGACCGCGTGCGCATGAGCGAGACGGCGGCGGCCGGCGGCGCCTTCGTGCGCAGCATGGCGACCCGCGGCCATCTCGGCGGGCTGACGCGCGCCACGCTCCAAGCGGTCGACGTGCTGGATGCGGCGGGCTACGACCCCGTCATCATCGAGACCGTGGGCGTCGGGCAGGACGAGGTGGAGGTGGTCACGGCCGCGCATACCGTCGTCGTGCTCTCCGCCCCGGGCCTCGGCGACGACATCCAGGCGATCAAGGCCGGCATTCTCGAGATCGCCGACATCCATGCCGTCAGCAAATGCGACAAGCCGGAGGCGGCCGCGACGGTCTCGGCGCTGCGCGGCATGCTGGCGCTCGGCGGGGACCACCACGATTCCCGTTGGACATCGCCGGTCCTGCCCATCAGCTCGATTTCCGGCGAACGCGTCGGCGAATTGAAGGACGCCATCGGCGCGCACTGGGCGCATCTCAACGAGAGCGGCGAACGGGCCGAGCGCCAGCGCGCCATGGGCCGCACCCGCATCCTTGGCACGGCCCGCCATCTCTTTCAGCAGAAATTCCAGCAAGCACCCGAAACGCTCGAACGGCAGATCCGGGCGGTGGCGGAACGGCGGATGGACCCTTCCGTCGTCGCCCGCGCCCTTCTGGGTTGGGAGGAAACCCCATGAACAACGCCCATCTCTTCTCCGCGCCCGCCATCGACGCCGTCCGCGAAAGCCAGGCGGAATGGGAGGAGGGCGCCCTTGCCGCCTTCCTGAAGAACCGGCCGGAGGAAAAGGACGTCTACGAGACGGAAAGCGGCATCCCGCTGAAGCGCATCTATACGGCCGCCGACGTTGCCGACATTTCGGCCGAGGAGCTCGGCTTTCCCGGCGCCTATCCCTTCACCCGCGGCGTCTACCCGACGATGTATCGCGGCCGCCCCTGGACGATCCGTCAGGTCGCCGGCTTCGGCAATCCCGAGGCGACGAACCAGCGCTACAAGTACATGATCCAGACCGGCCAGACCGGCCTCTCCACCGACTTCGACCTGCCGACGCTGCTGGGGCTTGATTCCGACGACCCGATGGCCTTCGGCGAGGTCGGCCGCGTCGGCGTCGCCATCGACACGATGGACGATATTGACCGGCTGTTCGACGGCATCGACCTAGAAAAGATCTCCGTCTCGCTGACGATCAACCCCTCGGCCTGGGTGGTCTATGCCATGTTCGTCGCGGTGGCGGAGCAGCGCGGCTGCGACCTGCACAAGCTGACCGGCACGCTGCAGGCCGATCCGCTGAAGGAATATGTCGCCCAGAAGGAGTGGATCTATCCCGTCCGCCCCGCCGTGCGGCTGCTGCGCGACCTCATCATGTACAGCGCCAAGGCGACGCCGAAGATCAATCCGGTCAGCCTCAGCGGCTACCATCTCTCCGATGTCGGCGGCAATGCACTGCAGGAGATCGCCTTCACCATGGCTTTCACCATCGCCTATTGCGAGGAGGTGACGAAGGCAGGCATGGATATCGACGATTTCGCGCCGCGCCTGTCGTTCTTCTTCATCAGCCACCAGGATTTCTTCGAGCAGATCTGCAAGTTCCGCGCCGCGCGGCGCGTCTATGCGAAGATCATGACGGAGCGTTTCAAGGCCCAGAAGCCGGAATCCATGCGCCTGCGCGTCCATGTGCAGACGGCCGCGATGAGCCTCACCAAGGTCGAGCACCACAACAACCTGATGCGCACCGCCATCCAGGCGCTTGGCGCGGTGCTCGGCGGCTGCCAGAGCATGCACACCAACGGCCTCGACGAGGCCTTCGCCATCCCCACCGAGGAGGCGATGAAACTTGCCATCCGCACCCAGCAGATCATCCGCGAGGAGATCAACGTCACTTCGGTGATCGACCCGCTCGGCGGCTCCTACTTCATCGAGCGGCTGACCAAGGACATGGAGACCGAGATCTGGAAGATGCTCGACGAGGTGGAAGAGCGTGGCGGCGCGGTTAAACTGGTGGAAGAAGGCTGGTTCCAGCAGAAGCTCGCCGATTCCGCCTATGCCACCTTCAAGAAGATCGATTCCGGGGAGAAGATTTCCGTCGGCGTCAACAAGTTCGCCGACGAGGCGAGCAGCACGGCGGATGTCCATATCCACCCCTATGACGATCATTGCACGCAGCTTCAGGTCGATCGCCTGAAGATCGTCCGGGCCAACCGGGACGATGCGCGCATCAAGGTCCTGATGCAGGAACTCGTCGAGCAGGCCCGGTCGGAGGACATGAACCTGCTGCCGAAGACCATCGAACTGGTCAAGGCGAAGGCGACGCTCGGCGAGATCTGCACCGCGCTGCGCGGTGTCTGGGGCGCCTATTCCGAACCGATGATCGTGTGAGGCGGGGCGATGAACGACACTGTCCTCATTACCCTCGAAGGGCCGATCGCCTGGATCACGCTCAACCGGCCGGAGCGGCTGAACGCCATGAACCGGCCGCTCGTCGACGGGCTGATCGCAGCGCTTTCCGCCGCCGAGGCGAACGACGATATCCGCGCGGTCATCCTCAATGGCGCCGGCCGGGCCTTCTGCTCGGGCGACGATCTCAAGGACCTCGATGCACAGACCGCGTCGAAGGCCGAGACCGAGGACTGGGTGGAGGCCATCCAGGCCGTCACGCTCCATGTCATGCGCTCGCGCAAGATCGTGATCGCTGCCGTGCATGGCTGGTGTGTCGGCGGCGCGCTGGAATGGGCGATCAACTGCGATTTCCGGCTCTTTGCCGAGAACACCCGCTGGTTCTTCCCCGAAGTCGGCTACGGCCTGTTCGTGACGGGCGGCGTGACCGCGCTCCTGACGAAACAGGTCGGCCCGCAGGTCACCAAGGAACTGCTCATCCTCGGCGAACGCCACGATGCGCAAAAGGCGCTGGAGACCGGCATCGCCTGGAAGGTCGTGCCCGACGATACGCTGCTCGACGAAGCCAGGCGCCTCGCTCTTGCGATCGCCGACCGTCCGGCGGGTGCGGTGGCGGATGTCAAGCGCGCCATCAATGACGGCTTTCATTCCTCCCTCGAAGACGCGATGGCGCAGGAGACGGCGGCCACGGTTCGCGGCTTTCTCTCTCCTGCGGCGCAAGCAAAGGCAAAAGGGTTCTGACCGTGTCCATCCTTCCCGCCTTCTCTTCCCTTTCGGCCATCCCGGGCCTTCACGACGACGCGATCGAAGAGCGTGTCCTGCCGAAGATCCTCGTAGCGCAGGCCGAACGTTTCGGCTCCCGTCCCTTCATCGATATCTGCGGCCGCACGGCGAGCTTCGAGGAGATGCTGACCCTAACCTGCCGGCTTTCCGGCGGTCTTCGCCGGCTGGGCGTCGGCCGTGCCGACCGGGTGGCGATGCTGCTGCCGAACTGCCTCGAACTCGTCGCCACCTGGTTCGCCGCCTCCAGCCTCGGCGCAATCGAAGTGCCGAACAATCCGGGGCTGAAGGGCGACCTGCTCTGCCACAACCTCAACAATTGCGGGGCGGAGGTGCTGGTCGCCGATGCGGGCGCCCTGCCGGAACTCGCCATCGTGCAGGACCGGCTGCCGGCGCTCCGCACGCTCATCCTCGTCGGCGCCGATCCCGCGGCAGCGCGCGCGGCGGGGATCCGGATCGACCGCATCCTGCATTTCGAGGAATGCCTCGCGCCACCCGCCGGCCTCGACCTTTCGGCCGTGCACTACAGCGATCCGATGGCGATCCTCTATACGTCGGGTACGACGGGCCCGGCCAAGGGCGCGCTGATGTCGCACCACCATTGTTACGCCTGGGCGGCGGCGATGGCCGCCAATCTGGGCTACAACACGGATGACAGCTACTTTTCCGCCCTGCCGCTGTTCCACACCGATGCGCAGATGTTCGGCGTCTATCTGCCGCTGATCTACGGCACGCGAACAACGCTCGCCGACGGGTTCAGCGCCTCGCGCTTCTGGGCGCAGGTGCGCGACAGCGGTGCGACGGCGACGAACCTTCTCGGCGCCATGGCCGTCATCCTCATGCGCGCGCCGCAGGAAGGGCACGACGGCGACAACCCCGTGCGGGTCTGCCAGTGCATTCCCATGGTGCCGGACCAGGCGGCGTTCGAGGACCGCTTCGGCATGCGCCTTGTCACGGGCTACGGCCAGACGGAGACCAGCTTCGTGACGCTCGACACCGTGGACGACACGCGGCCCGGTTCCTGCGGCCGGGCGCATCCCGACTGGGAGGTGGCCGTCGTCGACGACAAGGACCGCCCGCTGCCGCCCGGCAGCATCGGCGAGATCGTCTCGCGCCCCAAGAAGAGCTGGAGCATGTTTTCCGGCTACTATCGCGCCGAGGCCAAGACGGTCGAGACGCTGCGCAATCTCTGGTATCATTCCGGTGATGCCGGCGTGATGGACGCGGACGGCTGGCTCTACTTCAAGCACCGGCTGAACGAGGCGATCCGCCGCCGCGGCGAGAACATCTCCGCCTACGAGGTGGAGATGCTGGCCGAACAGCATCCCGACATCGTCGAAAGCGCCGCCTTCGGCATCGCCTCCGAATTCACCGAGGAGGACATCATGGTGGTGGCCTTCCGCCGTGCCGGCTCAACGGTCGATGCGGCCGGCCTGCTCGAGCATTTCAGGACCAGCGCACCACGCCACATGGTGCCGCGCTATATCGAGATCACCGATGCGCCGCTGCCCCGCACGCCAACGGAAAAAGTGGCGCGCAGCGTGCTGCGCCAGCGCGGTCTCGGGCCGGCGACCTTCGATCGCGGCGCGCGCTAGGCGGCATGAACGGGGCCGGTCACGGATAGAGGGAGATTTCACACATTCGCTTGAAGAATGCGGGGAACAAATTGCAGTCGATTGCGTTCCGGCGTACACTATACGCGGGAGATTCGACACTCCCGGCTAACGACCGCGGGAGGGTTCCATGGGAACCACTGGCAGCGACGTTTTCGACCTGTTTTCAAAGGTATACGCGAGTACAGCACAAGAAGAATTGAGCCTTCAGGAATACCTGTTGGCCTGCCGCGACGACAAGAGCCTCTACGCCACAGCGCCGGAGCGCATGGTGGCGGCGATCGGCGCGCCGACCCTCGTCGATACCAGTGCGGACGAGCGTTTCGGCCGGGTTTTTGCCAACCGTACCATCAAGATATACCCCGCCTTTGCCGATTTCTTCGGCATGGAAGACACGATCGAACGCATCGTCGGCTATTTCCGCTATGCCGCCCAGGGCCTGGAGGAGCGCAAGCAGATCCTCTACCTTCTGGGGCCGGTCGGGGGCGGCAAGTCCTCGCTCGCCGAGCGCCTCAAGAAGCTGATGGAAGAGCAGCCGATCTATACGCTCGCCATCGACGGCAAGATCAGCCCGGTCTTCGAATCGCCGCTCGGCCTGTTTTCCCGCGAGCGGATGGGCGAACTGCTGGAAGACAAATACGGCATCGCCCAGCGCCGGCTTACCGGCCTCATCTCGCCCTGGGCGACCAAGCGGCTGGACGAGATCGGCGGCGACATCTCCAGGTTCAGCGTCGTCAAGCTGATGCCCTCGCGGCTGCGGCAGATCGCCATCGCCAAGACGGAGCCGGGCGACGAGACCAACCAGGACGTGTCCGCGCTCGTCGGCAAGGTGGATATCCGGCAGCTCGAGAATTTCAGCCAGGCCGATCCCGACGCCTATTCCTACAGCGGCGGCCTCAACCGCACGACACAGGGGCTGCTCGAATTCGTCGAGATGTTCAAGGCGCCGATCAAGGTGCTGCATCCGCTTTTGACCGCAACACAGGAGGGCAGCTACAACGGCACGGAGAATTTCGGCGCCTTCCCCTACCAGGGCATCGTTCTCGCCCATTCCAACGAGTCCGAATGGCTGCAGTTCAAGCACAACAAGAACAACGAGGCCTTCCTCGACCGCATCCTCGTCGTGAAAGTACCCTATTGCCTGCGCGTCACCGAGGAGCGGCTGATCTACGAAAAACTGCTGCGCGAGAGCGAGCTGGCCGACAGCCCCTGTGCGCCGGAAGTGCTGGAAAACCTCAGCCGATTCACCGTCGCCACGCGCCTTTCCCCGCACGAGAACTCGCCGACCTACACGAAGATGCGGGTCTATGACGGCGAGAACCTGAAGGACACCGACCCCAAGGCGAAATCGCTGCAGGAATACCGCGATGCCGCCGGCATCGACGAGGGCATGACGGGCATCAGCACGCGTTTCGCCTTCAAGGTGCTGTCGGAAACCTTCAACTACGACACCAAGGAGGTGGCGGCCGATTCCGTGCACCTCATGTACATCCTCGAACAGGCGATCCGGCGCGAGCAGTTTCCCAAGGAGGTCGAGGCAAACTATCTCGACTTCATCCGCTCCGAGCTTGCCGCCCGCTATGCCGAGTTCATCGGCCACGAGATCCAGAAGGCCTATCTGGAATCCTACAGCGAATACGGCCAGAACCTCTTCGACCGCTACATCGCCTATGCCGATGCCTGGCTGGAAGACCAGGACTTCAAGGATCCCGACACGGGCCAGATCCTCAACCGCGAGATCCTCGACAGCGAGCTGTCGCAGATCGAAAAGCCGGCCGGCATCGCCAATCCCAAGGACTTCCGCAACGAGGTCGTGAAGTTCACCTTGCGCGCCCGCGCCCGCAACAACGGGCGCAACCCTGCCTGGACGAGCTACGAGAAACTGCGGGAAGTCATCGAGAAGCGCATGTTCGGACAGGTCGAGGATCTCCTGCCCGTCATCAGCTTCGGCTCGAAGAAGGACAGCACGACCGAGAAGCAGCACGCCGAATTCGTCCAGCGCATGACGGCGCGCGGTTATACGAGCCGCCAGGTCCGCCGGCTCGTCGACTGGTACATGCGCGTGAACAAGGCCGGCTGACCATGCCGAAGCGGGGGATTGGCGTATGCCTCATTTCATCGACCGCCGGCTCAATCCCAAGGACCGGAGCCTCGGCAATCGGCAGCGTTTCCTCAAGCGCGTGCATGACGAACTGAAGCGCACGATCCGCGACCAGGTGAAGTCCGACAAGATCGCCGACGTGGACGCGGCCCATGGCGTGCCGATCCCGCGGCGCGGCGCGGACGAGCCGAGCTTCCGCCACTCCGGCGTCAGCGGTGAACGCCACCATGTGCTGCCCGGCAACCAGACCTTCTCGCCGGGCGACAAGATCCGCAAGCCCGAGGCGGGCGCCGGCGGCGGGGGTAACGGACGCGGCCCGGGGCGCGGCGAGGCGGCGGACGACTTCCTCTTCATCCTGTCTCGCGAAGAGGTGCTGGACCTCTTCTTCGAAGATCTGGAGCTTCCGGACCTCGTGAAGCTCAATCTCCGGGAAACCGTCACCTACAAGCCACACCGCGCCGGGCTGACGACGTCAGGCACGCCCACCAATATCAATGTCGGGCGCACCATGCGCAACAGCTTCGGGCGCCGCATGGCGCTGCGCCGCCCGAGCGAACGGGAATACCGGGTGCTTGCCGACGAGATCGCCGAACTGGAAGCAGAGGAGCGGTTGTCGCTGCCGCAGCGCAACCGGCTCACGCAGCTGCGCCAGGAGCTGGAGGTGCTGGAACGCCGGCGTCGACGCATCGCCTATGTCGACCCGGTCGACGTGCGGTTCAATCGCTACGAGCGCAAACCGCAGCCCAATGCGAGCGCGGTGATGTTCTGCCTGATGGATGTCTCCGCCTCGATGGGCGAACGCGAGAAGGATCTGGCAAAACGCTTCTTCGTTCTGCTGCATCTCTTCCTCAAGCGCCGCTACGAGCGGATCGACATCGTCTTCATCCGCCACACGGACGAGGCGCACGAGGTGGACGAGGAGACCTTCTTCTTCAGCAAGCAGAGCGGGGGAACGGTCGTCTCCACCGCGCTGGAGGAGATGCAGCGCATCATCATGGACCGCTATCCTTCCAACATCTGGAACATCTACGCCGCACAGGCCTCGGACGGCGACAATGCCAATGGCGATTCCGAGCGTTGCGCCTCGCTGCTGCGCGACGAGCTGATGCGGCTTTGCCAGTATTATGCCTATGTCGAGATCATCGACGAGCGCGAAAGCGAGATCTTCGGCACCACCGACAACGGCACGTCGCTGTGGCGCGCCTATCGCACCGTCGACGGAGCGGTACCGAACTTCCAGATGACGCGCATTTCCCGGCCCGCCGACATCTACCCCGTCTTCCGCAAGCTCTTCGCCCGGCACCAACCCCGCGCCGCGCGCGTCTGAGGGGAGCATTGGGATGGCGAAGCGACCGGCCTCTTCCCTGCTGTTCGACGGTTCCGAATGGAACTTCGCGACCCTGTCGCGGGCCTATGACGCGATCGAGACGATCGCCCTCGGCGAAATGGGGCTCGACGTCTACCCGAACCAGATCGAGGTCATCTCCTCCGAGCAGATGCTGGACGCCTATTCCTCGGTCGGCATGCCGCTGATGTATCAGCACTGGTCCTTCGGCAAGCGCTTCGTCTTCGAAAGCCATCTCTACCGCAAGGGCTACCGCGGGCTCGCCTATGAGCTCGTCATCAATTCCAATCCCTGCATCACCTATCTCATGGAAGAGAACACCATGCCGATGCAGGCGCTCGTCACCGCCCATGCCTCCTTCGGTCACAACCATTTCTTCAAGAACAACTACCTGTTCCGCCAGTGGACGGATGCGAGCGCCATCCTCGGCTACATGGATTTCGCCAAGAAATACGTCGCCAGATGCGAGGAGCGGCACGGCACGGCGGCGGTGGAGGAGATTCTCGACGCGGCACATGCCCTGATGGACCAGGGCGTCTTCCACTATCGCCGCCCGCCGCGGCTATCCTCGGAGAAGGTGACCGAGCGGGCGCGTGAGCGGCTGGAATACGAGGAACAGACCTACAGCGACCTCTGGCGCACCCTGCCCACCACCAACGGCCATGCCGGCATCGAGGCGGCCGAGCAGGAGGCGCTGGAGCGCAAGCAGGCGCTGAACCTGCCGGAAGAGAACCTGCTCTACTTCCTGGAAAAACACAGCCTGATCCTCGAACCCTGGCAGCGTGAGATCCTGCGCATCGTGCGTGTCATCGCCCAGTATTTCTATCCGCAGGGCCAGACCAAGGTGATGAACGAGGGCTGCGCCACCTTCGTGCACTATTTCATCATCAACCGGCTGTTCGACCAGGGCAGGATGAGCGAGGGCGCGATGCTGGAGCTGCTGGCGAGCCACGCCAATGTGGTGTTCCAGCCGGATTTCGACGATCCGCGCTTTTCGGGCCTCAATCCCTATGCACTCGGTTTTGCGATGATGCAGGACATCGAACGCATCTGCACCCGGCCGACCGACGAGGACCGGGACTGGTTTCCCACCATCGCCGGCAATGGCGACTGGCGGGCGACATTGCTCGACGCCTGGGAAAACCACCGCGACGAATCCTTCATCCTGCAATATCTCAGCCCGACGCTGATGCGCCACTTCCGCCTGTTCCACCTCACCGACCGTGCCGACGAACGGTTCTGCGAGGTCGCCTCCATCCACGACGAGCGGGGCTATTCCGCCGTGCGCGCCGCACTCGCCCGCAACTACGATCCCGGCGTCAACCGGCCGGACATCCAGGTGGTCGATGTCGACCTCCTGGGCGACCGGCAGCTTCGGCTGCGCCACCGCGTGAAGAGCGGCATCCTGCTGAACGAGACCGACCGTGACGCGACCCTCGCGCATGTGCGCCGGCTGTGGGGCTACAATGTCAGCCTGTCCGGTGTGGATGCGCAGACGGGGGCCTCCCTCTACGAGTGCTCGGCGACGGGAGACTAGCAGTGCGGGCCCGACCTGTCAGGCCAGACCCGCAGCGTCACCCTTGCGTCGGCGCGCTCTTCTGCCGCGCGGGCACCGGCGGGACGGAATCGGTGCAATACTGATCGTAGAGGCTGCGATATTTCTCCGCCGCGCCGAAATCGCTGTAGCGGGGGAGCGCCGTCATGTCCGTCTTGTTGAGCACGACGCCGACGATCTTGGCCTCGATGCGGCTTTCGGCAGTAAGCAGGTCGCGCACCAGCGGCGAGGGGGTCTTGCCCCATTCCACCACGAAGAGGAAGCCGTCGGCCAGCGGCTCGAAGGTCTTCACGTCGACGACAGGGGCGAGCGGCGCGAGATCGACGATGACGTAGTCGAAGGTCTGGCGCAGCTCGTCGAAGAGCCGCTTCATGCCGGCGGAGGCCATCAGCTCGTTGGGGTGGTGGACCTCGCCGCCGCGCATGCGGCCGCCGGCCGGCAGGACGGCAAGCTTGCTGCGGCGGTCGACCTTGATGGCCTGGTTCCAGGCGGCCTGCCCGAGCAGCACCTCCACGAGGCCCGCCTGCGGGGCGGGGTTCAGCATGCCGGTAAGGCTCGGCCGGCGCAGGTCCGCGTCGATCAGCAGCGTGCGCTTGCCACTGGCGGCGAGCAGCGCAGCGAAGTTGATCGCAACGGTGGACTTTCCCTCCTGCGGCAGGGCGGAGACGATGCCGATCACGCGGCTTTCCCGTCCATGCAGCATCATGTCGCTGGCGAGCCGGGCATGACGCAGGGTCTCGGCGAAAGCCGAGCCCGGCGCGTCGAGCACGATGCGCGTCATGCGCTCGAAGGGAATGATGTCGCCTTCGTCCGCACCGCCGTCCTCAGGCCGGGCGGGCTGCGCGCGCTCCTTGCGGGCGCCGACCAGCGGCAGGTATCCGAGCGGGCGCAGTCCCAACACGGCGCGGATGTCGTTGCCGACCCGGAAGGAGCGCTCGCGCATTTCCTGCAGGAAGGTCAGCGCACCGCCGCCCATCAGGCCGAGCACCAGCGACAGGCCTATCGTCAGCGTCCTGCTCGGACTGGAGGCCGCCGTCGGCACGCCGGCGTCGGAAATCACCCGTGCCTTGGCGATGGGGAAGGATTGCTGCTGCGTCGCCTGCTCGTAGCGGGCGAGATAGGCGTCCGACAGCGTCTTCAGCGCCGTGGCCTTCTGTTCCAGTGTGCGCAGCTGCACGGAGGAACGGTTCGCTTCGGCATTGCTGCCGGCGACCTTCTCGATGCTTTCGCGCAGCGAAATCTCCCGCGAGCGGGCGACGTCGTAGTCGTTTCGGTAGCTCGCCGTCAGCTGCTGCAGTTCCTGGTAGATCTGCCGGGCGAGATCTTCCTTCTCGGCCCGGAGTGCCGTCGCCTGGGGATGGTCGGCGCCGAAGGAACGGGTGATCTCCCCCTCGCGCTTGACGACGGCATTGTAGCGGCCACGCAGGTCCTGCACGATGGAATTGTCACCCTGCCGCGCCGGGATGGTCGCATTGGCGACCGCCCTTTCCGGCCCCTGCTCGACGATGGCGCGAAACTGGTTGTAGCGGGCGGAAGCGCTTGCCGCATCCGCCTGCGCCACGATGAGCTGGCTGTTGAGGTCGGCAAGCTGCTGCTCCGACATGAGCTCTCCGCGCGCAGCGGTCAGGCCGTTCTCGTTGCGGTAGCGCTCGACCTCCAGCGCCGCTGCCTGCGAGCGCTGCTGGATATCGGCAAGCCGTTCCTGCAGCCAGGCACTGGCCTGTTCGCTGGCATGGACATTGGCGCTGAGCTGCTCGGCAAAGAAGGCCTCGGCATAGGCTTTTGCAATGGTCGCCGAAAGCTGCGGGTCGGGTGAGCGGAAGGACACCGCGACGACGGAGCTGCGCGCGACGCGCTCGACGCCGAGGCCCTGCTGCAGCATCGCTGCCGCCTTCTGCCGCCGGCCCTCTGCTTCCGCCTCTGCCGAGGGGGTGGACCCACCAGAGCCCAGGGAGGCAAGCGACTTGACCCAGCCCTTGGCGAGCGAGACAGGCGATTGCGGCGGGTTGAGGATCGTCTCGTTCTGCGAAAGATCGAGATCATCGACCACGCGCAGCGCCAGCCGGCCCGATTTCAGAATCTCGATGGCGCTGGCAAGGCGCGTGTCCGCCTGCTGGCTGCTTTGCGGCGTGGTCTCGGCCTCCTCGGCATACCGCGACAGGTCCTGGTCGAGCAGGATCTGGGTCATCGCCGTATAGAGCGGCGTCGCGAAAACGAGATAGAGGACGCCAAGCGCCAGCGCCACGACGACGGAGAGCGCGATCAGCCGCGCCCGCCGCATGAGGATCGTCATCAGGCGGTTGAGATCGATGAAGCTGTCGGACGTATCCGGCTCCCTGCGAAAAAGACTGCCGTACGGCACGGTGCGGTGGTGCATGGGGCTCCGTTCTGCCTTTCGGCTCATGGGTCGCTGCTTTGCCCTGGGAGAACCCCGGGCCGGCAAGCCCGGCCCGAGGTCTTGCGTCAGGCGGCGCGCACGCCGCCGCCGTGGGCCATGACGAGATCACGCAGGGGCTCGACGAGCGCGCCACCGAGCTCCGGCCGGGCCAGCGCGAAGGCGACATTCGCCTCGATGAAGCCCTGTTTCGAACCGCAATCATAGGTCCGCCCCTCGTAGACATGGGCATGGAAGGGCTGCGTGGCGGAAAGCTTCAGCATGCTGTCGGTCAACTGGATCTCGTTGCCGGCGCCGCGCTGCTGGCGGGCGAGATGGCCGAACACTTCCGGCTGGAGGATGTAACGCCCGTTGAGGAAGAGATTGGACGGTGCCGTGCCCGGCGCAGGCTTCTCGACCATGTGGGTGACGGCAAAGCCATGGCGCACGCCCAAGCCCCTGCCGACGATGCCGTATTGCGAGGTCTCCTCGGGCGCGCATTGTTCGACGCCAACCACATTGCCGCCGACCTCGCCATAAAGGTCCATCAGGCCGGAAAGGCAGCCGCGCGGACCGAAGGACACCATGTCCGGCAGGAGCAGCGCGAAGGGCTCGTCGCCGATGAGGTCACGCGCACACCAGACCGCATGGCCAAGACCGAGCGGGGCCTGCTGGCGGGTGAAGCTCACCGCACCCGCCGCCGGCAGCAGCCGGCCGAGTTCGCTGACCGCGGCGCCCTTGCCGGAGCGCTCCAGCGAGGAGATCAGCTCCGGCGTGTCGTCGAAATGGTCCTCGATGACCTGCTTGTTGCGGCTGGTGACGAAGACGACGTGCTCGATGCCGGCCTCGCGTGCCTCGTCGAGCGCATATTGCACGACCGGGCGATCGACGATGGTCAGCATTTCCTTCGGCATGGCCTTGGTGGCCGGCAGGAAACGGGTGCCGTTGCCGGCAACCGGGATGACGGCCTTGCGGACGGTCTTGGTTCGCTCCATGGCATTATCCTTTGTTCTCAAGCGGCAGATCCTCCGCTGTCGTTGGGGAGAGGTCCGCGCGGGGCGCGGCCGTCCTCGGATGGGCCGACAGCGCCATCAGGCGGCGCCACCGGGCGGCGATCGGCATCGAAAGATGCCGGAGCGCGACGGGATCGCCCAGCGCCACCCTGAGGGCGGGTCCGAGCGAACGGTTCTTCAGATGCTGGATCAGCGCGAGGAAGGACCGCGTTTCCTCGAGGTTGCGCGTGCGCCGGCGCTGGGCGTCCGCGGCCGCGCCGCGAAGCGGGAAACGGGCGAGAAACCGCCGGTCGCCGGCCAGCATCGCATCGACATGGTCAAGGCGCAGCACGCGCGAGATCGAGCCCTCGCGGATGCGGTAGACATAACCCGCCTCGGGCACGACGGCAGAGGTTCCGCCCGCGGCGAGCACGGAGGCGAGCAGGAGATAATCCTCGCCGATGCGCAACGCCTCGTCGAAGGCCAAGTCCTTGTCCTCCAGGAAGGAGCGGCGGAAGACCGGCTTCATGTAGCCGAAATTGTGCGTAGCGTGAAAAATCCGGTTGGCGTCGATGAAGACGGGCAGCGTCAGGGCCGGCATGGCGGCGAGCAGCGCCGGGGCGAACATCCGCTCCCTGCGGCCATCGGCATGCAGCACGTCGAGATTGTCCACGACGACCGCCGCATCCTTCGCCTCGGCCATGGCGATCATGCGGCAAAGGCGATCCGGCTGCAGCGTGTCGTCAGCGTCGAGCACCGCAATCCAGCGGCCTCGCGCGGCCGCAAAACCCGCATTGCGCGCACCACCCGGACCGCGGTTGCGATCGAGCGGCAGAAGTGTCAGCCCCGGCGTGCCGAGCGCGGCGACGGTCGCACGGGTCGCGTCGGAGGAACAATCGTCGACAACGATGATCTCCACCGTCACGCCCTCCTGCGCGGCGGCGCTACCGATCGCATCGCCGATCGTATCGGCTGCATTGTAGGCGGCGATCACAACGGAGACATCGGGGATGGTATCAGACAGAAGAGTCCCGTTCATCGCGCCGCGGCCTCCAGCTGCCCGTAGGGTTCGATAGCGCGGGCGCCAAAAAGGCCGCCGACCACGCCGGCATGCAGCAGGCCGCGCAGGAGGAAGCGGTTGCGTGGTACCGGCAGGAGGACGAAGGCCGTTGCCGCCGCAAGGCACATGGCGGCTTTCGCGGCGGCCAGCCCCGCGGCGGCGGTCCGACCCGCACCCCGACCGGCAAGAAGCCGGCCATGGGTCTGGCCCATGCGCAGCCGGCGCTGCGCCAGCCAGGAAAACCGCGCCCGCGCGGGCGGCACCGGCTCGTTGACCCAGGCCTCATCGGCAAAGGCGATGCGCCCGCCGGCGGCGTGCACCTGCATGAAGAAAGCGGTGTCCTCGCCGCCACTGCGGCCGAGCGCATGGTCGAACCGGCGGCCGGCGATGGCCGGAGCGGCAAGGCGCAAGAGCACGTTGCAGGTATAGCCGGTGCGGATCTCCCCCTTCACCCAGACGGGGCGGGTGGAATGGAAATCGCCGCGCCGCATCCAGCCGGGGGCGTCCGGCCCATACTGCGCCCTGACCGGGCCGAGGACCACATCCGCGGCGCCCGTCGCCGCCGCGGCAAGCAGGTTTTCAAGCCATTGCGGCTCCACCGTCTCGTCATCGTCGACGAAGGCGAGGAAATCGGCATCGGCTTCGTCCAGGCAGGCATTGCGGGCGAGCGAAATGTTGCCGGCCGGGCAGTGCACATAGGAAAGCGCCATCGGCAAGCCTGCCCGCGCGGCCTCGACGCGTGCGTGGGCGCTCGGCTCGACATCATTGTCGGCAACGATGATACGCAGGGTAACGCCCGACGGCACCGTCAACGCCACGAGCGAGGCAAGCGTCTCGCCGAGCGCTTCCGCCCGCCGGAAGGTGCAGACTGCGATATCGACACGGAGGGGAGCGGGGGCCGTCATGCGGGCGCCCGGTGCTGGCGGAAATCGAGAAGCTCGCGCCAGAAGCCGGCAGACCAGGCGAAATGCATGATCATGGCCGAGACGGCGGCGAGCGGGCCATAGGGATTGCGCTGGCCGAGCGCCATCCAGGCGCCGTAGCCGAGGCAGGCCGCCGCCCACAGTGCGAAGGGCACGGCAGCAATCCAGGTGATGGCCGCCAGGAACGCCCCGACCGCCACCGGCGCCACCATCAGCGGCAGGAGCTGGCGCAGGCTCGGGCAGGCGCGGTGCTTGAGGAAATTGCGTGCCCGCCCGCGGCCATAACGGAAATATTGCCTGAACAGCGGCCCGGCGCTGGCGCGTGGATAGTAGACCATTGCGGTGCGTGCGGTCATCCAGATCCGGTAGCCGGCAGCCAGCAGGCGATAGTCGTATTCGGCATCCTCGTTGGCGGTGAAGCTCTCGTCATAACCGCCGACCGTGCGGAAGGCGGAAATGCGCATCAGCGCGTGGTGGCCGTGCTCGGCCCAGTGGCTTTCCGCACCGGCGCGATGCTTGGCGCCGCCATTGCCGAGCACCGAGTTCTGCGCGACGGCGGTGGCTTTCTGGAAGGTGCCGAAGCCGACGGTCTGCATGGCGACCACGACGGAATCGGCTCCGGTCGAAAGCGCTTCCTCGAGGAGCACGCGGCAATAGTCCGCGGGATAGGTGCCGTGCGCATCGATGCGGATCAAGTAGTCGTGGTCCATGCCGAAGGTCTCGACGGCAAGGTTCACGGCGGCGCTCTGGATACGCTTGGGATTGTCGAGGAGAGTGAGGTTCGGCACGCTCGCCGCAAGCCGGGCGGCAATGTCCCGCGTGCCGTCCTTGCTGCCGCCGTCGGCAACGACGAGCGTGGCGTTGAGCTCGGCGAGCGCCGGCTCGATCTGCCGCACCAGCGGCTCCAGGTAACGCGCCTCGTTGAGGCACGGGATCACGATCAGGCACCGCACGGATGTCACGGGATCAATGGTCATGGCAATCCACCTTGCTTGCGAGAAGGGAAGGAACAGGCGTGGGTTCCGCCGCCGGCGCTAGAAGCGCGGCAAGGCGCAGGACGAGCCCGGCGCAATCGGCCCGGTCGTGGATCCAGGGCTTCGGCCCGAGCCTGGCGAGCGCGGCCTGCAGCGTTCGGTACCTGTCATCGTCGAAGGCGGAGAAACGCATCACCAGCGTTTCGAGGCGCGCATCGCGCAGGGCAATGCCGATGCCGCGCCGGCCGGCAAGCCGCGCCGTCTCCGTTCCGCCCAGAACGATGGGCACGGCGCCATGGCGGCATCCTTCGTAGAGCCGGTTGGGCAGCAGCCAGGCGGAGTTCAGCCCCTCCTCGAAGAAGTCGATCGCCCAGGCAAGATCGACCCCGCGATAGATGGTGGCGAGGTCCTCCGGATTGCGGTAGGCGCCTTCGAAACGGATGAAGGGTTCGCGCGCCACGAGGCCATCGAAATCCTCGAACTCCGACCGGGCGGGGCGGCCGCGCAGAACCACCTCGAACCGGCCTTCCATGCGCCGCGTGAAGGCGGCAAGCAGATCGAGCGACTTGCGGCAACGGATCGCGCCGAACCAGCCGATGCGCCAAGGCTCTCCCGCCGGCTTTTTTGCCCGCAGGCACAGCGCATCCGCCGGGCCGTCCAGTTCCAGTACACGGTTTTCCACGAGATGGACCGGCGCCGTGACGCCGGAAAGCAGCTTGAAATAATGCTCCACAAAGGCTGGCGAGCTGGTGAGGAGGAGACCGGCGTTGCGGGCGAAATGGCGCTCTGCCGCGCGCAGGCCACGGCTCGTCACGCCGCTGCCGGTCAGCAGCCGGTGGATGTCGAGGCATTCATAGGCGACAGGCATAGCGCCGCCGAAGATCGCCTGCGCCCGGCCTGCCAGCGCCAGCATTTCGAGATTGCGCGCGAGGATGACATCCGGCCGCGCCAGCCCAGCCAGCCGGCGGCGCAGCGTGACACCGGCGCGGGCGACGGCGGCAAGGCGCTGGGCGAAGCGGGCGTCCCGGGTCGTGCCGAGCTCCAGGGGAACGACACCCTCCACCGCCGCCAGCCGATTCTCGCCACGCCGGAAGCCGGCCAGCGCGACCTCCGCCCCGCCCGCCTGCAGCATCAGCACGCGGCGGCGCACCGCAGGGTCGGAAAGATCGTGAACGAGATAGAGCACCCGGAGCATAGGCCGTGTCCCGATCAGTTCAGCAGGCAGGCGACGGAGCCCGCGAAGGGGCAGGCATCGCCCTCGGCGGTGAAGGCGACGCGCTCCACCTCCAGCTTTGTCGGGCCGGCGAAGGCGAAGCGGCCCATCCAGCCGGTCAGCGTGTCGCTGCCCCAGAGCGAGAGGAACACCTTCTGGGCATTCTCCGGCAGCGCCGCCGAGTCGGTCACCTCGTGCACGAGGGCGCCGTTGACATAGTAGCGGAGCCGGTCCTTCTGCCAGACGAAGGCATAGTCGTTGAAGCCGGCATCCGCCGGGCCGAGGAGTGGCACCAGCTTCTCGTTGCCGCCCTTGCCGGCGACATACTGGTTGAGCTGCACGCGCGACGTGTCCTTGCCGAGCACCTCGAAATCGATCTCGTCGTGCTGTTTCTTGTCGGCCGGGCCGATATAGGTGAAGAAGGCCGAGTTGAGGCCGGAGCCGGTCGCCGTCTTCATGCGCACCTCATAGGTGCCGTAGCCGTAGCGCTTGCGGGTCTGCACCTCGCCGCAGGCATAATCTCGTTCGCCGGCCGGCGCCGCATCGAAGGAGAGCAGCAGCTTGCCGTCCCGGACCGCGACCCGGTCCTTCGACCAGGTGCAGTTCTGGTGCGCGCCGTTGTTCCAGCCGTCGGAGACGTACCAGAAGCCTGTGTCGAGCGTATCGAACTCCTCGACGAAGGAGGGTCCGCCGGCCCCCTCCTGGGCGGCGAGCGGGGCGGCTGCGGCGAGTGCCGTCAGGAACGCGCCGGTGCGAAGGACGGTGTTCAAGGAAGCGGTCATTCGGGTTACCTCCGTTGAGCGACGGAACCGTTCGGCTCCATCGGCGGGGTTTGGCGCCGGCCCGTGGACGCCCGTGGGCTGCCCAGCCGGCGGCCGGTGAGGATGGCGTGCAGCGATGGTGTAAAGCGCCGCGCCGCGGCATGGCTGACAACGAGGATGGCCAGCGCGAGGATGGGGCTTGCGGCGTAGAAGAGCGGGTAGTCGTCCACGCTGCCGAAGCGGTTCCAGACCATCCAGAACAGGATGAGCAGCGGATAGTGCGCGCAGAAGATCCAGAAGCTGAGGCCGCCGAGCTTCGCCAGCGCCGCGCCCGGCGCCGTGCGCACCATGAGCGCAGAAAGTGCCCAGTCGCCTAATATGCCTGCGATTGCCGTCATGCTGCGCAGCATGTCCAGCCAGGCCGGGAACACCGGGCCGAAGGCAAAGAGGGCGAGCGACAGCGCCACAGCCATGGCGAGCACGGCAAGGACGAGCGGAACGGCAAAGCGGTCGAGGCGGCGGATGTCGAAGCGGTGCAGCGCGGCGCAGACACCGAAGCTGAAGCCGAACAGGATGGATTTCTTCAGGAAGATGCCGTTCGGCAGCGGCAGCACCGCATAGGCCAGCATCAACGTCAGCACGGTGCGCGGATAACGCAGCACGGCAATGGCGATGAGCGGCGAGAGGAGAAGGCAGAGCAGCAGGTCCCGCAGGAAATAGAGCGGGACATTGACCGGCCAGGTCTCGATGGCGAAGGCAAGGTTCATCCATTCGCGCGGCGTGGCGCTCAGGACGTCCGGCAGGTAGCCGAAGCCGATGCCGCGCGCCTGGGCCGCCAGCACGAGAAGAAGGAAGGCCGTGTTCCACAGGAGGAACGGCACAAGGATCGTCGAGGCCTTGCTGCGCAACGTCCTTGGATAATCGAAACCCGCAAACCCGCGCTGGAAGAGCAGATAGCCGGAAATCGCGCTGAGGCAGGGGACGCCGATCCGGAACAGGCTGTCACCGAGGAAGACGCGCAACCAGTCGATCCCGCCAAACTGCCCGGCATAAGGGCTGGTCGCGGGATCATAGGGCACATGCACGAAGATGATGCCGCTGATCAGCACGATGCGCATCAGGTTGATGCGCTGTGAAACGGTCGCGTCGATATCCACGGTGTCCGTCACCCCTCTGGTGTGCCGCTCCCCCAAGCGGCCGTTCAAACAAGAGCAGACTCGAGCCTACGAAGCGGAGTCTGGGTGACGGGACGGAAAAAAATATGGCGGCGCAACAAATTCGCGTGATGAGAAGGTTGCATTGCAACATAGCGACAGGTTCGGCACCGCGTGCGGAAGGGGAATTCCACCCGCCGTCCGGCAAGACCAAGCACCGCGGCATCAATTCTTTGAAGTCTATTCGAATATACTGATCTTCCTGCAATTATGGGGTGCAGGAGTTCACGAAGTTTTTTTTCGAAGACTATGCGCAATCGGTCTGGCGGGAGGCCGATTGCGGCAGGCCGGGGCCGAAATGCGGCGGGCTCAGGGCAAAGCGGGCGATGTCTTGGGGCGGCGTGCGAGATCGATGAGCTTGCGCAGCAGGGGACGCTCCGTCAGGAGGACCAGCCCGCCGTAGAGCACGCCGCCAAGCGCAATGCCGGCGACAAGCTGCAGGGTGGCTGGCAGCCGCTGGGCGAGGTAGTGCTCAAGGGCATAGCGCACGGCAAGCGCCATCAGCGCAGCCATCAGCATCGGGCGCACCGCGCGATAGAAGCCGGAGAGGAACGGCGTGCCATCGGCGCTGAACACCAGCCGGGAATAGCCGACCAGCACCAGCGCATTGACGATGCAGAGTGCCGTCATCGCCGCGATCAACGTGCCCTCATAGGCGCCATAGGCGACGGCGGCGGTGGTGACGACGGCCCGGCCGACTGCCCAGCGGAAGAGCGCGCCGCCATGGCCGGCGCCTTTCAGATAGGGGATGAACGTGCTGCAAGGCGTCAGGATGCCCTTTGACAGCGCGAGCAGGCCGAGCACCGGCCAGGCGGCTGCCCATTGCGGGCCGAACAGCAGGAGCATGGCGGGTTCGGCAAGCGCCCACAGGCCGAACATCATCGGCGCGAGCAGCAGGGTCGTCACCTGCGTGCTGAGCATCAGCGCCTGCGAACGGCGTTCGCGATCGTGCATCATCGCGCTGAAGGCGGGAAAGAGCACGCCCATGACGGCCGACAGCACCACCTGGTTGGGAATGCTGGAAAAGCGGTTCGCCGCGGAATAGGCCCCGGCTTCCGCCAGTCCCAGGAAGCGCGAGATGACGACCATCGGCGACTGGAAGGTGACGAAATTGGCGATCTCCGAGCCCATCAGCCCGAAGCTGAAGCGCGCGAGCCGCGTCACCTCGCCGAGACGGAAGGTGAGGCGCGGCAGGTAGCGCGAGACGAAGAACAGGCCGGCAAGCCGGATAACGCCCGCCACGAAAAGCTGGACGACCAGTGCGACGACGCCGAAGCCGGCGAGCGCCAGCACGACCGCGGCGATCGCCGCCAGCGATTCGGACACCATGCTCCAAAGCGCATCCTGGCTGAACTGCATGCGCCGGGCGACGAGGGCATAGGCGACGTCGCCGGCAAGCTGCAACGGAACGAGCAGGCTCATCAGGCGCAGGAGCGGGGCGGCATCGGCTGCACCGAGCCAGCCGGCCAATGGCTCGGCCCAGAAAAACAACCCCGCCGCCATCAGGAAGGCGAATGCCAGATTGGCCCAGAACACCGAGTGGATCGTCTCCTCGTCTTCCCACGGCTCGAGGATGAGAGCCGAGGCGAGACCCGCCCCGCCGATCATCGCCAGGAACTGCACGAGGGCGAGCGCGACGGCCACCGCGCCGAACTCCTCGGGCGAAAGCAGCCGGGCGAGAATGGGCACCGTGACAAATTTAAGCCCGAATGTGCTTGTCTTGGATAGGACGCTCCAGCCGACGTTTCGCGTCACCGACTTCGCGTTCACCTGCTGGGACATGGCGGATACCTGCTCGAAAAAGGAGCCCTGGCGACGACGAAATGCCTGCGCCGGAAACGGCCGCGCCCCCGTGGGAGGAGACCATGCGAAACTCTTTCTAGAGAAACCACAGGGACGAAAAGATGGCGAAGCTGACAGTTATAATCCCCTTCTATCAGAAGGAGCCGGGCATCCTGGAGCGTGCGCTCAGGTCTGTTTTTGCCCAGAATTTCAACGACTTCGACGTTATCGTCGTTGACGACGAATCGCCGTATCCGGCCGATGGCGACATCATTGCGCTTTTACCGGAAGATCAGGCGCGCGTGCGCATCCTGCGCCAGGAAAATGCCGGGCCGGGCGGGGCGCGCAACACCGGGCTCGACCATGTCTCCCCGGAAACCGAGCTCGTCGCCTTCCTTGATTCGGACGACACCTTCGCCCCCGGCCATCTCGCGCGCGCCCATGCGGCGATGACCCGGTACGGGGCCGATTGCTACTTCGCCTCCATCACGGGGGGCGATGCCTTCTACTATCATTTCGGCGTCGCCGATCTTGCGGAAAGCGAGACCGTGGTGCGGCTCGAGGAGGATCCGCTCCTCCTCGAAATCCCCGGCCTGACGCAGGTCATGCTGAAGAACTGGAGCTTCCTGCACCTCTCCTCGATGGTCATCGGCCGGCCGCTGATCGAGCAGGTGCGCTTCGATGCGGCGCTGCGGCTTGCTGCGGAAGACGTGCTGTTCTTCTGCGATTGCGTGCTGGCGGCCGGACGCGTCGTGCTCGGCGCGGAGGCGGGGGCCGTGCGCGGCGAGGGGATCAACATCTTCCACGGCGTCGACAACGATTCCCCGCAATTCCTGCGCCAGCAGTTCAACACCTGGCTGGCGCTCGACCGGCTGGAGACGCGCTTCACCGAGCGGCCGGCGGAGGTCGCCTCGCTGCGCGCCTACAAGCAGACAGCCCGACGCCAGGCACTCTGGGGGCAGGCGCGGCGCGTCAAGCGGCGCAAGCTGCCCCAGTTCGACATGCTCGCCCGCTGGGCGCTGCGCGATCCGCGGTTGATCACCAGCGCCTTCGCGCTTGCCGTCGGCAAGGTCTCCCGCTGATCCCTTTTCGCGCCGGGCAGCACGCCCGGTCCTTTTGCGACCCGCTTTTCCAAGGAGGTGGACATGAAGCCCTATTACTGGGAATCGCAGCACGGCAATTTCGGCGACGACCTCAATCTCTGGCTCTGGGACTTCCTGCTGCCGGGCTTTCGCGCGGTCCATCCGGACGTGCTGCTCGTCGGCGTCGGCACCGTGCTGAACAGGGCCTTGCTGCCCGAGGCAGGGCGCAAGCTCGTCATCGGCAGCGGCTTCGGCTACGGCGCGCTGCCAGACATGCGGGATGAAGGCCTCTGGGACATCCGCTGCGTGCGCGGGCCGCTGACGGCGCAGAAGGTGGGTGTGCCGGAGGCGCTGGGCATCATCGACCCGGCGGTGCTGGTGGCCGACATGCCGGAGTTTTCAAACCTGCCGAAGCGTCATGGCTGCAGCTTCGTGCCCCATTGGGAATCCGCGGTGGCGGGCCTGTGGCCCACCGTCTGCACCACGGCAGGCCTCACCTATATCGATCCGCGCGGCGAGGCGAAGGCGGTGATCCGGGCGATCGCGCAGTCGGAGCGGATCGTCGCGGAATCCATGCATGGCGCGATCCTCGCCGACGCCTTCCGCGTGCCCTGGGTGGCCGTCAGCACGTCGGACAGCATCAACAGCTTCAAATGGCGCGACTGGGCCGCAACGGTAAGGGTCGAGCACCGGCCGCGGCGCGTGCCGATCTCCAGCCGCGCGGAGGCCATCGTCAAGGGCGCCCGCTTCTGGGGCGTCGATTACGAGGGGCGCAGCGCCGTGCGGCCGGCGCCAGGCCAGGCCGGGGATGTCGCGGTGGCCGAGGCCGCCAGGCCGGCATCCGGCGCGGGCCTTCGCCTTGTGGCCAAGCAGATGCTCGCCGCCCCCTCGACACTGGCGCTCTGGCAGGCAAGCCGCGCCGAGCCGCAGCTCAGCGCCGACACCCGCCTCGCAGCGCGCAAGGCGCAGCTCTACGATGTCCTGGAAGACGTGCGGCGCGACTACCTGTAAAGCCGGCGATGCCGGGCCGGCCCCGTCAGGCCGGCTCGGCGGGAGAGGCGGGCAAAAGGTAGCGCGGGCCTGCCGGCGCCAGCGGCTGTGGGCGCAAACGCCGGTAGGCGGCCTCCGCCTTGTCGCGCAGGATGCCGCCGGCAATGGCCGGCAGGGTGGCAGGATTGCCGAAGGCATAGGCGAGCGCCGCACCGACGCCCCGCTCCCGCCTGCTGTCGAGGAAATGGCGCAAGGCATGACGGTCGCCGATCTGGCGGCAGTGCCGGCGCATGACGCCGAGCGCCTCCGGGGAAACGCCGCCCGCCGCAAGGATCGACCGCTCCGCTGCATGCAGCGCCGCCAGATCCTCCGTGCGGTGCCGGCCGCTGAGCGAGTTCTCACGCACCAGCGCGCCGTAGCCACAGCTCTCGATCACCGTATAGCGCGCACCGTTTGCCAGCGCCCGCACATAGAGCTCGTAGTCCTCGCCCAGCCGCATCTCCTCGCGGTAGCGCAGCCCGTGGGCGTCGAGAAAGGCGCGGCGCATGACCGGCTTCAGGAAACCGAGTTCGCCGCGCGGCGCGCCGCGGCGGGAGATGTTGCCCTCCACGAAGGCCTTGAGATCGAGCCGGCGCGGGCGGGGTGCGAACTGCGCCGGCTGGCGGAGCGGCTCGGTCTCGGCCATGAAGGCGATGTTGTCAGCGATGAAATCCCAGTCCGGGCAGGCGAGCATCTGGCGGAAACGGCCGGGAAAGAAGATGTCGTCCGCATCGAGAATGGCGATCAGCGGCGCGCGGGACACCGCAATCGCCCGGTTGCGGGCCGCCGAGGGTCCGCGGTTTTGGACGAAACCCAGGATATCCAGCCGGCCGCTCGCATCGTTCGCGGCGGCGGCCGCCGCCATGGTGCGGTCGTCCGAGCCGTCGTCGACCACCACGACTTCGGCCACTTCCGGCTGTGCAAGAGCCGAGCCGACGGCCTTCCCGATCGTCTTTTCGGCATTCTTCGCGGCAATGATGACGCAGACCGTTTCTTCCCGGGCCATGAGCACTCCCCGTCACGCGTTGGACCATGGCGCGGTACCTGCCCGCGCTGCAATGCAGCATGAAAGGGGAAAAGGGCACAAAAACGACCCGCAGGGGTCATGCGGGGGTCAGGGTTTGGAGTGGCCGGGCTCGTTCATCGAAACGGGAACCTTGCTCTTGGCCGCGTCGCGGGATTTGTCGGCATCCGGCGTGCCGGGGTCGGTTCCCTGCCGGCGCTCCCGCGCCGTCCGCCAGACGAGAAAGAGCGTGGTGAGGAAGTAGCCGATCTGGATGAGGATGGCGCAGAGGAACGTCTGCCAGGCGGTTGTGGCGAGCGAACCGGTGGACAGATAGCTCACCACGGCGAAGGCGACGAGCGCGATGGCCATGCTGAGGAAGAAGCGCGGCGCATAGGCCATGCTGTCCCGCCACTTTTTGTCCGGTACGCGTTTCATCGTTGGATTCGCCTTCTCCTCGCAGGCTGCCCGGCACTATAATGTGCCGCTTCAAGAGGTGCAATCAAAGGCCAGAACCCGCAGGCGCCTGCACCGGTTCCACCCTAGCCCGGCGACCTTGCGCTTCCGTTAAACCAAACCGCCTGCGATTCGCCGCCTTGTTTTCGCCCCAATCAAGCCCGGTTGCGCGCCGCATGCGGGTTATCGCACCTCCAGCCTATCCGCGGAGTTGCGAAGGCCATGCCGATGGATCAAATTTTGTTACGGTTTCAGTGCCTTTTTATCGGAAACTGTGCGTTGCAAAAGCAATATTGCATCGCAAAATAAACGGCGTTCCGCGTGTATATTTTGAGAGAATTTCAACCTGTGAAAGTCGATTATCGGAATCGCTTCGTACTTACCTGGCATGATTTTTATCAAAATAAGTGATTATGAAGAAGCCTACTGAATATCTGAGACAGAAAAAAACGGAAATATCCGGGCGCATCACGAAAATAGACCGAACCATCTTCGGAAGGACTTCAATTTAGCACATAACGTATTTCTTAAATTCACTGCGTCCGCAACTAACACCGACTTCACGTTTCAAAAAACAAACTGTGACCACACAGTCCGCATTGGATGACGGGGCGCGTCCGAAGGGACCGACCCTATCGCAAATCCAAGTGGAGCCCTCTCTATGAAGTCCGCGACACGATCGGCCAGTTCGCCGTATTTCAGTTCGTTTGCAACCGGCGCCCCGCCGGTGGGAGGAATATCGAAACGAAGCTTCGACATCCTCGTGGCGCTTGGCGCCTTCATCCTCATCAGCCCCATCTTCCTGATGATCATGGCGCTGGTGAAGTTTTCCGACGGCGGCAGTGTCTTCTACGGCCATCGCCGTATCGGCTATAACGGCACGACCTTCCGCTGCCTGAAGTTCCGCACGATGGCGGAAAATGGCGACGCCATCCTGCAGCAATACCTGAAGGACAACCCGGCCGCCTATGAGGAGTGGCGCAACGCGCGCAAGCTGCAGCACGATCCGCGCGTGACCGTCGTCGGCACCGTGCTGCGCAAGCTCAGCCTCGACGAGCTGCCACAGCTCTTCAACATCCTGCGCGGCGAGATGAGCCTCGTCGGGCCGCGTCCGGTGGTGGAAGACGAACTGGAGCTCTACGAGGCCTCCGCCATCTACTATCTCCAGACCCGCCCCGGCCTTACGGGCCTCTGGCAGGTCAGCGGGCGCAACGACGTGTCCTATGCGGCACGCGTCGCCTTCGATACGCACTATGTGTGCAACTGGTCACTGGTGAGCGATCTCATGATCGTCGCCCGCACCATCCCGGCCGTCTGCCTTTCGCGCGGCAGCTATTGATCCGGCAGCAACGCCCGCGGCCCCGGCTGCGGAGCGCCGGAAGACAGGGGTTCTCATGAACACGAAGACACCGAACGTGGCTTTCGCCGCGGCCGCGTTTCCCATGAAGGCACGCACGGCGCTGTGCCTTGCTTTTCTCGTCCTTGCCGGTCCGGCGGGTGCACAGGCCGGTGAATACCGGCTCGGCGTGATGGACAAGCTGCGCATCCGCGTTGCCGAATGGCAGACCGCCGAAGGGGCGATCCGCGACTGGAGCGCCGTCAGTGGCGACTACAGCATCGGAGCGGACGGAGCGGTTTCCGTGCCCTTCATCGGCCCGTTGCCGGCAGACGGCCGCACGACCGGCGAGCTTGCCGAGGAGATCGGCCAGAAGATGCAGGTGCTGTTCGGCCTGCGCGACCGTCCGTCCGCCTCGGTGGAGATCGCCGAATACCGGCCGGTCTATCTCGCCGGCGAGGTGCAGACGCCCGGCGCCTATCCCTATGCACCGGGGCTGACGGTGCTGAAGGCCGTCAGCTTCGGCGGGGGCCTGCGCCGCGCCGATGCCAGCCAGCGCTTCACGCGGGATTTCCTGCGCTCCGAAGGCGAGGCCGCCGTCTTTCTTTCCGAACGCAACCGCCTGCTGGTCCGCCGCGCCCGCATCCAGGCGGAAATGAACAACGCCAAGGGCATCGCCATGCCGAAGGAGCTCGGCGAGGCCGAGGAGGCGCGCGCCCTGATGGAAAGCGAGACGGCGCTGATGGTCTCGCGGGAGAAGCGCCAACGCCTGCAATTGACGGCGCTCGCCGACCTAAAATCCCTGCTCAGCACCGAGATCGAGGCGCTCGGCAAGAAATCGCAGACCCAGACGCGGCAGCTCGAGCTCGTCCAGGCCGATCTCGACAAGGTCGACACACTCGCCGAAAAGGGCCTGGCGATCAGCTCCCGGCGGCTGGCGCTGGAACAGCGCACGGCCGACCTGCAAGCCGCCCTGCTCGACATCGACACCGCCTCGCTGAAGGCCAAGCAGGACATCAACAAGGCCACGCAGGACGAGACCAACCTCACGAACGACTGGGACGCGCAGCTTGCCCAGGAGTTGCAGAACACCGAGCAGGAACTCGACACGCTGGCCCTGAAACTCGGTACGAGCCGCAGCCTGATGTCGGAGGCGCTGATGCAATCGGCCGGTGCGGCCGCCTTCAAGGACGGGCTCTCCTCCGCCAACATCGCCTATTCGATCCTGCGCACGGTGAAGGGCAAGGCCGAAGAGATCAGCGCCACCGAGACGACGACGGTCCTGCCGGGCGACATCGTCAAGGTGGGACTGAGCCTGAAGACGCAGTGAGCCGGCCATGCGGATCGCCAAGGCAAGCCTGATCGACCCGGGGGCCAACACGGCCTATGCCGCGACGGCCGTCGCGCTGTCCTTCTTCGTCTTCGCCTATTCCTTCCGCTTCGGTCAGGTGTCGATCCTCGCCTACTACGCGCTGTGGCTGCCACTGGTCGTCGTCGACTACCGGCGGGTGCTCGGGAACTATGCGCGCTACGGCTGGATCTTCGCCTTCGCCATTTTCGCCTGCCTTTCCGTCTTCTGGTCGCAGGCGCCAGGCGTCACGACCCGGGCGGGCGTGCAATATCTCTCCCATGTCGTCTGCGCGCTGATCGCCATGCGCGTCGTCGACACGCGCACGCTGGTGCGCGGCGGCCTTGCCGGCACGGCGCTCGTCTTGTGTTACTCGCTCGTCTTCGGCGTCTACCATCTCGATCCGCTCGACGGCACCTACAGCTTCGTCGGCGCCTTCGCCTCCAAGAACCAGCTTGGCTTTTATGCCTCGCTCGCCGTGCTCTTCGCCTTCGCCGCGCTCTTTCTCGGGGGTGAGCGCGGGGCGTGGAAGCTCGTCGCCCTTGTCTGCGTGGCGGTCGCGCTCTACTGCCTGAAAGCCTCGCAATCGGCGACCTCCGTGCTGACGACCGCCGCCGTCGCGGGCCTCTGCCTCGGGCTGAAGGCGCTGGAATGGCTGGCGCCGGCACACCGCAAGATCCTGTTTCTCGTGCTCGCCGTCTTCGCCGCGCTCGTGCTCCTCGCCGGAGCCTATGGCGGGGGCTATGCGCTGGTGCTCGGCGCCTTCGGCAAGGATGCGACGCTGACGGGGCGCACCTATCTCTGGCAGCAGGGCATCGAGACGGCCGCGGCCGCGCCCTTCGTCGGCATCGGCTACCAGGCCTTCTGGGTGCAGGGTTTTGCCGAGGCCGAGCGGCTGTGGGCCGCCTTCTTCATCGGCACCCGCTCGGGCTTCCACTTCCACAACACCTTCATCGCCGCGACGGTGGAGACCGGTCTGATCGGCTGCCTGCTCCTGTCGATGGTGCTGCTCGTCGCACTCGCCGGCCATCTCCACCGGCTACTCTCTGCCGCGCACGACCTGGAGGCGCTGGTTCTCTTCACCGTGGCGGCGCTTTTGGCGGTGCGCACCTTCGTCGAGATCGACATCCTCAATCCCTACCATGTCGGCTCGTTCCTACTCTATTTCGCCGCCGGCAAGCTGGCCGATGCCCGCCGCGCCCGAAGGCTGCAGCCGGTGTATCGCGTCAGGCTGCCACTGCGCCCAGAAGGGGCCATCCGCCCATGACGGAGGAAACACGGCCGGTGACAACGCTCTACGGCATCCAGTACTTGCGAGCGCTCGCCGCGCTCGCGGTCGTCTTCTTCCATGCCGGCGAGCGCAGCGGCCATGCGCTGGCGATCGGCGCGGCGGGGGTCGACGTCTTCTTCGTCATCAGCGGCTTCATCATGTGGGTGATCGTCGCGCGGCGCCCGGTCTCGCCCGGCCGTTTCCTTGCCGAGCGCCTGCGCCGCATCGTGCCCGTCTATTGGCTCGCGACCGGGGCCATGGTGGCAGGCGCGCTGCTCGGCCTCTTCCCCAATCTCGCGCTGACGGCACAGCACCTCCTCGCCTCGCTGTTCTTCGTGCCCTTGCCCTCGCCGAGCAGCGGCGAGATCTGGCCGCTGCTCGTCCAGGGCTGGACGCTCAACTACGAGCTCTTCTTCTATGCCGTCTTCGCCGCCTGCCTGTTGCTGCCGGCGCGCATGAGGCTTGCCGCCGTTGCCGCGATCTTCCTCGGCCTTGTCACGCTCGGCCTCACGGTGACAAGCGACAACCCGCTCTTCGTCACCTATACGCGGCCGATCATCCTGGAATTCGTCGCGGGCATGCTGATCGGCCGGCTGTGGCTAACCGGGCGCGTGCGAGGCAAGGGGCTAGGCCTCGCGCTCGTTACGCTGTCGCTCGCCAGCTTCGCCGTGATCGGCCTCCTGCGGCTGCCCTTCGACGAATGGACCTGCGGGCCGCTCGCGGCCATGCTGGTCTACGGCACGGCGGCGCTGGAGCGGGAGGGCGGCGTGCCGCGTCTGAGGCTTCCCGCGCTTCTCGGCGATGCGTCCTATTCGATCTATCTCTGGCACACCTTCGCCATCTCTGTCGTGGCGAAGGCGGGCGTCACGCTCGGCCTGGCGCCGGCGCTCATCTTCATCGCCGCGGTCCTCGCCGGCGTCCTTTCCGGCCTTGCCGGCTACTGGCTCATCGAGCGCCCGCTGCTGCGCGGGTTTTCCGGAAAGCGCCGCACGGACGCTGCCCGGCGGGCGGTTGCAGCCGAGGGCTAAGCTCTCGTGTCCCGTCAGGCCCGGAGCACGGGGAACGTGAGCTCCACCACCGTCCCCTTTCCCTGTATTGAGAGGATGCGGGCGTCGCCGCCACTCTGGCGCACGAAGCCGTAGACCACGGCAAGGCCGAGGCCGGCGCCGCCTTCCTCGTCGCGCGTGGTGAAATAGGGCTCGAAGGCCTTGTCGGCAGCTTCCGGCGACATGCCGATACCCTCGTCGGCCACCGAAACCACGACGCCGGCTCCCCCGCCGAGGCAGCGGATGAGGATCGTTCCCCCCGACGGCATGGCAGCGGCGGCGTTGAGGCAGAGATTGAGCACGGACTGCTCGAACAGCGCCGCATCGAGCAGCACCGTCGGCAGGCCATCGGCAATGTCGAAGACGAGCCGGCACTTCTCCCCGACGGCGATCTCCAGCACGTCCGCCATGCCGCGCAGCAGCGCACCGATTTCCACCGCGCCGGGATGGATCGGCTGCTGGCTGCCGATGGAAAGCATGCTGCCGGCCAGCGACCGGCCCCGGTCGGCGGCCTTGCGGATGCGGGCAAGGTGGCGCTTCTGCCGGTCGTTGAAGCCGGTCTCGCGCTCCAGGAGGCCGAGGCTGCCGGTGATGATGCCGATCATGTTGCCGACCTCGTGGCTCACCTGGTGCGTCATGCGCATGATGCCGTCGAGACGCTGGATCTTGGCGGTCTCCGCCTCCTGCCGGTCGATGTCGGTGACGTCGCGCGCCAAAAGCACGATACCGCCATCCGGCTGGCGCGACAGCGAGACCTCCGTCACCCGCCCTGCCTCGGAGCGATGGCGCAGCACGGAGCGATCGCCGAGCGCGCCCGCCTCACCCTCGGCCGGTAGCAGCGCCGGGTCGATCTCGGGGATCGGCGCGACGAACTTGCGCACCGGCAGTTTGCGCGCCGAGCCCGACCAGCCGACCAGTTCGATGACGCGGCGGTTCATGGTGATCGGCTTGCCGCGCGGATCGAACAGCGCGATGCCCTCGTTCATGGTGCGGAAGGTGGAGCGGATGGTGCGCGCGGCGGCCTCGGCGGTGCGCCGCAGCCGCGAGACGCGCTCGACGCTTTCCCGGAAGGCCCGGAAGGCCTCCAGCAACCGCACCAGCTCGGTCTCCGTGCCGTCGTAGCGCGGCGCGTCGACATCCTTGCGCCCTTCCGCCAGCGCATTCATGCCGTTGGACAGCGCAACGATACCGCGAGAGACGCGCATGACGGAGCGGATGGAGAAGATCGCCATGACGAGCACGAGCAGCGCCGCGAAGGCGACGATGACGAGCAGGCGGCTCAGCGCGGCGGATGTCGAGGCGAGATCGTCGTTCAGGCTGCGCGCGACCGCCTCGCTCTGGGTTTCGGTGGCGTGCGAAAGATCGCGGGACACGGAATGCAGCCGCGAGACGGCGGCGCGGATGGAGAACATTTCGAGGAGATAGCGCGTCTGCGCCTCGAAGATGCGCTCGTAGGGCGCGAATTCGGCAGCGGAAATCCGCACGTCCGGCGCGGCGCGCGCAATGCGCGGCGCCGTTTCGGCCACATAGCGGCGGCGCAGTTCACCGAGCTGGAACAGGCTGTCGGAATTGGACGCCGACTGCACGATGGCGTTCAGCCGCCGGCGGAAATCGGCATCCGCGATGCCGCTGCCGGTAGCGATCTCGCCGAGCGCCGCGGCGGCCTCGGCCTTGTGCTGCTGGGCGCTGTCCGCATCGCCGGCAAGTGCCGTGGTCTGCGTGCGGATCGTTTCGAGAAGCTCGACGATGCGGGTGCTGGCAAACCCCTTCATCCCGGCCGGGCCGCTATCCGGCGCCATGGCGTGCAGCAGCGCATCGACCTGCGCGACCACCGAGCGGCTTTCGCTGGAAACCCGGTAGGGCGAGGTGGCGTTCATCAGGAAGGGCGCGCTGGAGACGAGATCGGAGACCTGCCGCGAGACCAGCGAGGCCTTGGCGAGGCTGGAAAAGGCCTGCAGGCCATAGGTCGCCATCTCCTCGCGCGCCCGCTGCAAGCCATAGATAGCGATGGTCGACAGGCTGACGACGAGCACGCAGATGAAGACGATCGCAAAGGGCAGGCGGAAGGCGATCGAGGACAGGAAGGGGCGGTTGATCACGGCGAAAGCTCGGTGTCGTCGGTGTCGAGCACATAACCCTTGCCGCGCCGCGTCTTGACATGGCGCGGCAGGTCCGGATTGCGCTCGATCTTGCGGCGCAGACGCAGCACCAGCACGTCGACGTTGCGGTCAATGTAGCGGTCGCTTTCCGCGCCGAGACGGTCGAGGATATGCGCCCGGCTGACCGGGATGTTCGGCGTCTCGGCGAGGATTTCCAGCAGGGCGAATTCAGCGCCGGTCAGCGACTTTCCGGGATCGGTGCGGCAGACGGCGCGGCGGCGCGCCAGATCCACCGACCAGTCGCCGAGCTTCAGGGAAGCCGATTCGTGCTCACGCTCGCCGTCCCGCTCGGGCTTCAGCGTGGGGATCGTCCGCCGCAGCACGGCCTTGATGCGCGCCGTCAGCTCGATGGGCTCGAAGGGCTTGACGACATAGTCGTCCGCCGCCGTCTCCAGCCCCAGCACCCGGTCGGCGGCGCTGCCCGCCGCCGTCACCATGACGATGCCGATACTGGTCTGCGCGCGCAGGCGCTGGGCGAAGGCCCTGCCGGAAATGCCGGGCAGGTTATGGTCGATGAGCACGAGATGCACGCTCTCGCGCGCCAGCACGCCCGCCGCCGCCTCCGCCGATGGTGCGGTCACCGGTATCCAGCCCTCGGCCTCCACCAGATCGGAGATGAGCTCCGCCATGTCGGGATCGTCCTCGACGATCAAAATCCGTACCCTCTCGTTCAACACATGTCCGTCCTCCCGCGCCCATCATAGTAAGGCCCGGATGATTGTTCAAAGCAGCTCGCATTATGCGGCTTTGTCACATTTGTAACCTTTGTCATTTTTGACAGGGCGCACCGGCCGGGGATTGTAAGAACGGTAACCATTCTTCGATTGCGGTGCGCGGCGGATATGCCATCCTGAACGCGGAGATTGGAACGTCCGACAGTGGAGAGGGCGTTCCAAATGGGAGGAACATCGTGAGAGGCATCAGCGCTTTCGGCGCGGGCGTGGCCCTGTGGCTGGCGACCGCCACGGCCGGCATGACGGCCCCTTCGCTCACCGTCCTGTGCGGTGTGGACGAGGTGTGGTGTGCCGCCATGCAGAAGGCCTACGAGGCGGAGACCGGCCTTGAGATCGCGATGACGCGCCGGAGCACCGGCGACATCCTCAACCAGATCCGCGCGGAAAAGGACGCGCCCACCATAGACGTCTGGTGGGGCGGCACGGGCGACACGCATCTGCAGGCCGGTTCGGAAAACCTGCTCGAGCCCTACCAGCCGGCGCATGAGCGCGACATGCTGCCCTGGGCGCAGAACTTCTTCGCCATGTCCGGCGGCCGCTCGGCCGGCATCTATGCCGGGGCGCTGGGCTTTGCCTACAATGCCGACCTGCTGCGCGCGGCGAAGCTGCCGGCGCCGACCTGCTGGAAGGACCTGGCGGACATCGCCTATCGCGGCCGTATCCAGAGCGGCAATCCGAACTCCTCCGGCACCGCGTTCACGACACTGGCGACGCTGGTGCAGCTCTTCGGCGAGGACGAGGCCTTCCGCTATCTCGCCGCGCTCAACCGCAACATCGAGCGCTACACGGCGTCTGGCTCCGCCCCGGTCAAGGCTGCGGCGCGGGGCGAGGTGCTGATCGGCATTTCCTTCATGCACGATGCGGTCACGCAGAAACAGGCGGGGTCCCCGCTGGTCATCGTCGCGCCCTGCGAAGGTACGGGCTACGAGATCGGCGCCGTCAGCATCGTCAGGGGCGCGCGCCATGTCGAAGCGGCACAACGCTTCGTCGATTTCGCGCTGAGCCCGGAAGGCCAGGCGACGGGTGCCGCGGCCGGCCAGAACCAGGTACCTTCGAATTCCATGGCGAGCCTGCCGCTCGCCGCGCCCGACATCTCGCTGATCAAGATGGTGGACTACGACTTCGCCACCTTCGGCACGCCCGAAGAACGACATCGGCTGCTCAAACGGTTCGACGCGGTGCTCTCCGCGACGAACTGATCGAGGACCGGAAACAGACCCAAATCGACAAGAACGCGAACGAGCCGCCCGCGGGCAGCCCGATGGCCCCGGCATGTCCGTTCACGCCAGGATTCAAACCAAGGCAACAGGAGGATGCCCCAATGAAGACCAAGACCCTTTCCCTCATGCTTTTCGCCGGAACGGCGCTTGCCGCCCTGCCGGCGCAGGCGGCCGGCGACCTCAACCTCATCTGCTCGGCCGACGTCGTCATCTGCGAGCAGATGAAAGGCGATTTCGAGAAGGCGCACAGCGACATCAAGGTGAACATGGTGCGCCTGTCCTCGGGCGAGACCTATGCCAAGGTGCGCGCCGAGGCCCGCAACCCGAAGACCGACATCTGGTGGGGCGGCACCGGCGATCCGCATCTCCAGGCCGCCTCGGAAAACCTGACGCTGGAATACAAGTCGCCGAAGCTCGACGAACTCAACGACTGGGCGAAGAAACAGGCCGAAAGCGCGGGCTACAAGACGGTCGGCATCTATGCCGGTGCGCTCGGCTGGGGCTACAACACCGAGATCTTCAAGGCGAAGGGTTTCAAGGAGCCGGTCTGCTGGGCCGATCTCCTGGCACCGGAGCTGAAGGGCGAAATCCAGATCGCCAACCCCAACTCCTCCGGCACCGCCTATACGGCGCTCGCCTCCCTCGTGCAGATCATGGGCGAGGACCCGGCCTTCGACTACCTGAAGAAGCTCAACGACAACATCTCGCAATACACCAAGTCCGGCTCGGCACCCGTCAAGGCGGCGGCCCGCGGCGAGACGGCGCTCGGCATCGTCTTCGTGCATGACGCGGTGACGCAGACGGCCGAAGGCTTCCCGGTCAAGTCGATCACGCCTTGCGAGGGCACCGGCTACGAGATCGGCTCCATGTCGATCGTCAAGGGCGCGCGCAACCTCGACAACGCCAAGGTCTGGTACGACTGGGCGCTGACCCCGGAAGTCCAGTCGCGCATGAAGGATGCGAAATCCTTCCAGCTGCCGTCCAACAAGAGCGCCGAAATCCCGAAGGAGGCACCGCGCTTCGAGGACATCAAGCTGATCGACTATGACTTCAAGACCTATGGCGACCCGGCCAAGCGCAAGGCGCTGCTGGAGCGCTGGGACCGTGAAGTCGGCGCGGCCGCCAACTGACGGCCTGATGGACGGCGCCCGTCTCCTCCGGGCGCCGTCTTCCCGAAACGACAAATCACAGCGAGGTCGGCCATGAGACATGGCAATCGCAGGCTGGACGTGGTCCTGATCCTGGGCGTGGTCGCTTTGACCCTACTGCCCTGGTACCGGATCGACGGCGGCTTCTACGGGTTCGGTTGGCTGGCCGGGTTCCCTCTTTCCACCGAGGCCGCGCCTGGCCTCGTGCAGATCGCCGTGCATGGCCGCCTGTGGCTGGCCGGTACCGCGCTTCTTCTTCTTCTCGCGGTCGCCGCGCGCGGCATGGCGGATCCGATGCGCCGTGGTGCAGCCCTCGCCTTTCTGGGCGCGCTCGGCATCCTCTTCCTGTCGCTGCAGGGCCTTGCCATCGGCTTTTCCGGCTGGACATGGACGGTGAGCGAAAGCCTGTTCGGCGCGCTTTCGGACGGCCAGCCCTCGATGGGCGCCGGGGCCGTGCTCTCGGCCGTCGTCTTCGTGCTTCTCTTCGCCTTCGGCCTTGCCGAGCGCGGCGTGATGAAGGGCGATGCCTTCGTCGTCAGCGCCATCTCGCTGCTCGTCTTCCTCGTCGCGGTCTTCGTCTTCTATCCGATCGGCAGCATGTTCGCCGGCTCGGTGCAGGATTTCGACGGCTCATTCAATCCGGACGGCTTCATCCGCAACATGCAGGATCCCGGCATCTGGAGCCTCAGCTGCGTCATCGGTGACGGGCGCTGCGGCGTCGCCTGGCGCACCCTGTGGCTCGCCATCATGACGGGCCTCGGCTCAACGCTGCTCGGCCTTGCCTTCGCGCTGGTCGCCACCCGCACGCGCTTTCCCTACAAGAAGGGCCTGCGGCTCCTTACCATCCTGCCGATCATCACGCCGCCCTTCGTCATCGGCCTAGCGCTGACGCTGCTCTTCGGCCGCGCGGGCGTCGTCACACAGGGGCTTTCCGATCTCTTCGGCATCGAGCCCGGCCGCTGGCTCTACGGCCTCACCGGCATCTGGATCGCGCAGGTCCTCTCCTTCACGCCGATCGCCTTCCTCGTCCTGATCGGTGTCGTCGAGGGTGTCAGCCCGTCGATGGAGGAGGCCTCCACGACACTGCGCGCCGACCGCTGGCGCACCTTCCGGCGCGTCTCGCTGCCCCTGATGAAGCCGGGCCTCGCCAATGCCTTCCTCATCGGCTTCATCGAGAGCATGGCCGATTTCGGCAATCCGCTGGTGCTCGGCGGCAGCCACGGCGTGCTCTCGACGGAGATCTTCTTCGCTGTGGTCGGCTCGCAGAACGACCCATCGCGCGCCGCCGTGCTCGCCACGGTCCTGCTCCTCTTCACACTCTCGGCCTTCCTCGCCCAGCGCTTCTGGCTGTCGGGCAAGAACTTCGCCACCGTGACGGGCAAGGGCGACAGCGGGGCGCATATCGCGCTGCCGCGCGGGGTGTCGCTCGGCGTGCATGCCATCGTCATTCCCTGGGGCCTGTTCACGCTGGTCGTCTACGGCATGATCCTCGTCGGCGGCTTCGTGAAGACCTGGGGCCTCGACAACTCGCTGACGCTCGACCACTACGCCAAGGCCTTCTCCATCGGCTTCGACGGCGGCATCGCCTGGACGGGCGTTGCCTGGAACTCGTTCTGGACGACGATGGAGATCGCGCTGATCTCCGCACCGCTGACGGCCATCGTCGGCCTTCTGACGGCCTACATCATCGTGCGCCAGAAATTCACCGGCAAGAACGTCTTCGAGTTCGCGCTGATGATGAGCTTTGCCATTCCCGGCACGGTCATCGGCGTCAGCTACATCATGGCCTTCAACCTGCCCCCGCTGGAGATGACCGGCTCGGCACTGATCCTCATCGCCTGCTTCGTCTTCCGCAACATGCCGGTTGGCGTGCGCGGCGGGATTGCGGCGATGAGCCAGCTCGACAAGAGCCTGGACGAGGCCTCGCTGACGCTGCGTGCCGGCAGCTTCCGCACCATCCGCAAGGTCATCCTGCCGCTCCTGCGGCCCGCCATCACCGCCGCGCTCGTCTATTCCTTCGTGCGCGCCATCACCTCGATCAGCGCCGTCATCTTCCTCGTCAGCGCCGAATACAACATGGCGACCTCCTATATCGTCGGCCTCGTCGAGAACGGCGAGTACGGCGTGGCGATCGCCTATTCCTCCATGCTGATCGTCGTGATGATCACGGTCATCACCGGCTTCCAGCTTCTCGTGGGCGAACGGCGCCTGCGCCGTGAGAACCGCGTCGCCGGCCTTGCCCCCTCTCGTCAGGAGAAAATCGCATGATCAACCAGAAAGCCGGCTCCGTCACGTTCGAGAACGTGAAGAAGACCTTCGGCGCCTTCACCGCCATTCCCGACCTCTCGCTCACCATCGAGCCCGGCACGCTCGTCACCCTGCTCGGCCCTTCCGGCTGCGGCAAGACGACGACGCTGCGCATGCTCGCCGGGCTGGAACATCCGACGGCCGGGCGCATCCTCATCGGCAGCAAGGACGTCACCATGCTGCCGGCCAACGAGCGCGACGTCTCGATGGTCTTCCAGTCCTATGCGCTCTTTCCGCATATGAGTTCGCTCGACAACGTCGCCTATGGCCTCGAATCCTCCGGCCTTTCGAAAAAAGAGGCGCGGGAGAAGGCGGAGGAGGGGCTGGCGCTCGTCGGCCTCGCCGGCATGGGCGGACGCCTGCCGGCCGAACTTTCCGGCGGCCAGCAGCAACGTGTCGCCGTCGCCCGCGCGCTGGTGCTGGAACCGCAGGTGCTTCTGCTCGACGAGCCGCTCTCCAACCTCGACGCGCGCCTGCGCCGGCGGGTGCGCACGGAGATCCGCGAACTTCAGCAGCGCCTCGGCTTCACCGCCGTCTATGTCACGCATGACCAGGACGAGGCGCTCGCCGTCTCCGACCGCATCATCGTCATGAAGGATGGCGAGATCGCGCAGTCCGGCGCCCCGCGCGATCTCTACGAGTTCCCGGCCTCCGCCTTCATCGCCGATTTCATGGGCGAGGCGAATGTCATCGCCTGCGAGGTCCTGGGCATCGACGGCACGGAGGCCGACATCCGCATCGGCAGCCTGAAGCATCGCGTGCCCGCCGGCCGGGCGAAGCCGGGCGCTGCCAGCCTTGCCGTGCGCCCCGGCGCGGTGACGCTCGTCGAAGGCCGCGGCGAGGGGCTGGCCGGGCGCATCCTGCATTCGGCCTATCTCGGCGACCATGTCGAATACGAGGTGGAGACCGATGTCGGCACGCTCTTCATCGTCGACCATGCCGTCGACCGCATCCTGCCCGCTGCCTCCGACGCCACGCTCGGCTTCAAGGGCCGCGGCATCGCCCTCATCAGCAACTAGAGCAAGTCCACTTTTCTTCGAATCGCGGAAACGCTCTATCTTTTTGTTTTTACGCAATTCCGGACGCAAAACCGCTTCGCACTTTTGCTGGAATTGCTTACCCAAGGAAAACAGCATGACGTCGCAAGAGACGGACCTAGACAGACGCTTCGTCCTCGCCAAGGCCATCGCCCAGGAGGCGGGAGCCATGGCACTCGATTATTTCAACCGTCGCGACAGCCTGGTGATCGAGACAAAGCGCGACCCGCAGGATGTCGTCTCCATCGCCGACCGCACCGTGGAAAAGCTGATCCGCGAGCGGGTCGAGGCGACGTTCCCCGGGGACGGCTTCCTCGGTGAGGAGTTCGGCCACACGGCCGGCAGCTCCGGCTACACCTGGGTGGTCGATCCCATTGACGGCACCGCGCCTTTCGTCAGCGGCATGCCGACCTGGTGCGTCTCGATCGCCGTGCTGCACGACAATGAGCCCGTCATCGGCGTCATCGGCGCGCCCTGCCACAACGAGCTCTATGCCGCCGCCGCCGGCCGGGGCGCCAAGCTCAACGGCAAGGTCCTGACGCTGGATCCCACCCGCAACGTGCGCAACGCCATGACCGGCATCGGCGCCAACAGCCATGTGACGCCGGACGCCATGGCCGAAATCATCCGCCGGCTGCTGCAGGCAGGCGGCACCTTCATCCGCAACGGCTCCGGTGCACTGATGCTCGCCTATGTCGCGGCCGGCCGGCTCGTCGGCTACTACGAGCCCTACATGCACGCCTGGGATTGCCTTGCCGGCTATTGCCTCGTGAAGGAGGCCGGCGGCTGGCATCATCCCTTCCCGGTGGAGGGCGAGCAATTGACCAGGGGCGGGCCGGTCGTCGCCGCCGGCCCGGGCGCCCGCGCCGACCTCGAAAGGCTGGCCGGGCTAACCTAGCAGGTCGGCTTTGCGCATCAATGCACGGCTGTGCAATATTATATTGACAAGCACCGACCCTCAGTGATTGACTGCACCCAATGACCAATCGGGATGGGAGGAAACATTCCCGGTTTGGTCAAATTCGGTGCGGTGGCCGGCGAAAGCGGGCAGGGGAGGAAACATTGCACGGCTTTGCGAACACTGTCGGAAAAACGTGCCGCAGCGCACAAGGCGGGCTTCATGGCCGCCTCTGATGCGACTGTAGCGCCGGCGCCCGTTGGCGGCGCGCGCTGGCGCTACCGGTTGCGGCTGGCGCTGCGCGAGCCGACGACTGTCATCGCCGTCCTGATGGCGGCGCTGTTCGCCTATCTCATCGTCGTGCCGATCCTGTCGATCCTTGCGGACGCGGCGACCGTACAGTTCGGCGACGAGCGGCGCACGGCAGGCGAAACGGGCAGCTTCACCACCTACTACCTCTACCGCGCCTTCGCTTCGCCGGTCGCGCACGATCTCTTCTGGGAACCGCTCCTCAACACGCTGAAAGTCGCCTTCGGCGCCATTGCCATCTCGCTGTCGGTGGGCGGTATTCTCGCCTGGCTGATCGCGCGCACCGACATGTTCGGCCGCCGCTGGTTCGCCACCGCCCTCATCGTGCCCTACATGCTGCCGGCCTGGACCTTCGCGCTCGCCTGGACCACGCTGTTCAAGAACCGCACCGTCGGCGGCCAGCCGGGCTGGTTCGAGGCGATCGGCCTTTCGCCGCCGGACTGGCTTGCCTATGGCCAGGTGCCGATCACCATCATCCTCGCGCTGCACTATACCCCTTTCGTCATCCTGCTGTTCGGCTCGGCGCTGCGCCGCTTCGACAGCCAGCTGGAGGACAGCGCGCGCATTCTCGGCGCGCCGGGCCGGGTGGTCGCGCTGCAGATCATCCTGCCGCTGATGCGCCCCGCGCTGCTGTCGGCCGTGCTGCTCATCTTTGCCAAGTGCCTCGGCGAGTTCGGCGTGCCCTATGTGCTCGGCCTGCCGGTGAAGTTCGACGTGCTGGCGACCTCGCTCTACCGGTCCATCGGCTCGCGCCAGACGGGTGTGGCCGGCGTGCTCGCCGGCGCGATCATGCTGATCGGCGTGCTGGCCATCATGATCGATGCGCATCTCGCCCGCGAGGCGCGCCGCTTCGTCACCGTTGGCTCCAAGGGCGCGATGAACCGGCTGTCGCGACTGAAATCCTGGCGCTGGCCGGCCAGCGGCTTTGCCGCCGCCATCTTCGTCGTCTCGGTCGGCATGCCCCTCCTGACGCTGGCGCTTTCGACAGTCATGCACCAGCCCGGCAGCTTCGCCCTGTCGAACTTCACGCTCGACTACTGGATCGGCCAGGACCTGCCGACGGTCGCCATGCGCACCGGCATACTGCTCAGCCCCGATCTCTGGCAGGCGGCGTGGAACACGATTTCGATCGTCGGTATCGCCTCCATCTGCTCGGGCATCCTCGGCGTGCTGACGGGCTATGTCGTGGTGCGCACCACCATCCGGCCGCTGGCGATCTTCCTGCGGCAGGTCACCTTCATGCCCTATCTGGTGCCCGGCATCGCCTTTGCCGCGGCCTATCTCTCGCTTTTCGCCGTGCAGCGCGGGCCGATCCCCGGCCTCTACGGCACGACGCTGATCCTCATCCTCGCGCTGATGGCGGACCAGATGCCCTATGCATCCCGCGCCGGCATTTCGGCCATGATGCAGCTCGGCAAGGATCCGGAGGAGGCAGCGCAGATCGTCGGCGCCGGCTGGTTCCGCCGCATGACATCAATCGTCATCCCGATCCAGAAGGGCTCGCTCGTCACCGGCATCCTCCTGCCCTTCATCTCGGGCATCAAGGGGCTCAGCCTCTTCGTCATCCTCGCCGTGCCCGCCACGGACGTGCTGACGACCTTCTCGCTGCGCCTCGTGGACTACAACTATACCCAGGCCGCCAATGCCGTGGTGCTGATCATCGCCGGCCTTGCCTATGGCGGCACGGTGCTCGCCCAGCGGCTCACCCGCACCAACCTTGCCGAGGGACTTGGAAACTGATGCCCGATATCGTTCTCAGCCATGTGCAGAAATCCTACGGCGCCGGCTCGCCCAACGCGGTGAGCGACCTCGACCTCCACATCGGGGACGGCGAGTTCATGTGCCTGCTCGGGCCCTCCGGCTGCGGCAAGACGACGACGCTGCGCATGATCGCGGGGCTGGAGAACCTGACCGACGGCGAGATCGGCGTCGGCGGGAAGATCGTCGACAGCCCGGCGCGCGGTGCCTTCATCGGCCCGGAAAAGCGCGGCATGGGCCTCGTCTTCCAGTCCTATGCGCTCTGGCCGCATCTCACCATCGAGCGCAACACGGATTTCGGCCTGCGGCTGCGCAAGATGCCGAAGGCCGAGCGCGAGGCGCGCGTCACCGAGGTCATGAAGGCGCTGGATATCGAGAAGTACCGGCACCGCTATCCCTCGCAGCTATCCGGCGGCCAGCAGCAGCGTGTGGCGCTCGCCCGCATGCTGGCGGTCAATCCCGGCGTGCTGCTGCTCGACGAGCCGCTGTCCAACCTTGACGCGCGTCTGAGGCTCGAAATGCGCGCCGAACTGAAGCGCATCCACGCCGCCTTCCGCACCACCATCGTCTTCGTCACGCACGACCAGTGGGAGGCGATGACGCTCGCCACCTCCATCGCCGTCATGAACGAGGGCCGGTTGCAGCAGCTCGGCACGCCCAACGACATCTATGACCGGCCGGCAAACCGCTTCGTCGCCGAATTCGTCGGCAGTCCGCCGATCAACATTCTCGAAACCGCGACCGGCCATACGCTGGATCGCGCCGCATCGCATTGGCTCGCCGGTCGGCTCGGCGAGAGCGCGGGGGTCGGCTCGGTGGGCTTCCGGCCCGAGGCCCTGCAGATCGCGCGCTCGGAGGCTGCCGTTCCCGGCGACAGCTTCCGCCATGCGGCCGAGGTTACCGGCATCCTGCCGACCGGCGGAAGCTGGATCATCGAACTGAAGGTCGACGGCCGCGCCCTTTTCGCCACCACCACCGAATGCCCGGTGCTGAAGGGCGGCGAGCGGGTCTTCGTCCATGCGCGGCCGACGGCCATGCACGTCTTCGACGCGGCGGGCCTGAGGCTCCCCGGCGCCGACGACACGCTGGCGCAGGCCGCCTGAACCGAAACGGAAACTGAAACCCGCGCCATCCGATGGGAAGAGACGGATGGGGCGAAGCTGGAGGAGGAGAGCATGCGGAAATACGGTTTACTGGCGGGTGTCGCCCTTGTGCTCGGCATGGCCGGCGGGGCGCTGGCGGAAGAGTTCGATCTCGACGCCCTCATCGAGGCGGCAAAGAAGGAGCCGCCGCTGTCGGTCTATGACAGCACCGGCAAGATCGTCGACATGGTCGAGGCGTTCAACGCCAAATACGGGTTGAAGGCGGAGGGCGCCAAATCCAAGGCGACCGCGCAGCTCGAAACGATCATCCGCGAATCCCAGTCGGGCAACATCCAGACGGACGTGTCCTTCATCTCCGACCCCTCGGCGGTGGTCGGCCAGCTGATGCCCGCCGGCTTCGTGGAAAACTGGGTGCCGCCGGATCTCGCCAAGGACATCTCGCCCGAGGCGCACAACCCGCTGCTCGTCGTTTCGAGCCCCAACTTCCTCGCCTACAACACCAAGCTCTACGACAAGTGCCCGATCACCAACATCTGGCAGCTCACCGAGGCGGAGTGGAAGGGCAAGGTCGCGATGCAGGACCCGCTCGGCAAGCCGTCCTACACCGACTGGTTCAACCAGATGCGCAGCCGCATCGACGACAAGATCGCCGCCGCCTACGAAAAGCAGTACGGCAAGAAGCTGGAAAGCGACCTCGGCAGCGCGACGCAAGCCTTCGTGGCGGCACTGGCGGCCAACGGCCCGCTGCTGACGGATTCGGATTCCGCCGCCGCCGAGGCCGTCGCCGCGCCCGGCCAGAGCGAGCCCTTTATCGGCCTCGTCTCCTCCGCCAAGTTCCGCGACAATGCGGGCAAGGGCTTCACGCTCGGCCTTTGCGCCGGGGTGGATCCGATCATCGGTTTCGCCAACCCGACGGTCGGAGTCATCGTCAAGGGCTCGGACAGCCCGAACACGGCGAAGCTCTTCGTCCACTACGCCATGACGGCCGAGGGCATCGCACCGCAGACCGACGACGGCAAGATGTCGAGCAATCGCAGCGTGGGCCTGCCCGCCGACGAGCCGTCGGGCATCGGCAAACATCTTGAAACGCTGCTGATCTACGACCCCGCGACGGGCCTCGAAGACTGGGACAGCCGGCAGGACTGGCAGGATTTCTGGCGCGTCCACTACAAGCGCTGAGCGAAAGACGGGCGGGCCGGTCCGCGGCCCGCCTGCCGCCTTTGCGGCGGGACTGACGAACCGAAAACGACGAACAGGGCAGGAAAGACAGGGCGCATGAGCATTGACGACGGGGCGATCGATCGCCGGGAGGCCTTCCTGCACGACCTGGTCCACGAGGCGGCGGATCTCGCCCGCGCGGGCTTTGCCCGGCAGACGGGGCAGGCGATCAGCATGAAGGGCCCGCAGGATTACCTGACGGAAACCGACGGGCAGGTGGAGGATCATCTGCGCGCCCGGATTTCCGACGCCTTCCCCGAGGACGGCTTCCTCGGCGAGGAGGGCGGCGGCGAGCCGGGCCGCCAGGCCTGGGTGGTCGATCCCATCGACGGCACGGCCAATTTCGCCCGCGCGATCCCGCATTTCTGCGTCGCCATCGCCTTCATCGCGGACGGCGAGGTGCAGCTCGGCGCCATCGTCAACCCCGTGCTGGACGAGGTCTATTTCGCCCGCCTCGGTCGCGGGGCTACCCTCAACGGCAAGCCGATCCACGTTTCCGCCACGACCGACATCACCGCAACCTCCTTCGAGATGGGCTGGTCGAACCGCCGGCCGCTCTCCCGCTATATCGGCGCGCTCAACGCGCTCTATGAGGCGGGCAGCAACGTCCGGCGCGGCGCCTGCGGAGCGCTGGGGCTCGCCTATGTTGCGGACGGGCGCAGCGATGGCTATGCGGAGCTGCACATGAATTCCTGGGATTGCCTTGCCGGTCTCCTTCTCGTGCGCGAGGCCGGCGGGGTGACGGGGCCGTTCCTGTCGCTCGGCGGGCTGACCGCCGGCGCTGCCGTGCTGGCCGCCGCGCCGGGCGTCGCCGCCACCCTGTCGGAGGCGACAGGCATTCCCCTTCTCGCCGGGCCGGACCTTCTGGCCGCAGCGGAAGAAGAGCATCGGAGAACCGCATGACCGAAAAGAAAACCCGCCATTACGATCGCCCGTCGATCAGCCGCGTCTACGAAAACCTGCCGGGCTTCGGCGTCGATCTCTTCGTCGGCGGCCGCGAGGGAGCATCGGACGTACCGCTGCTGCGCGAGAACGGCATTTCCACCGTGCTCAACTGTGCGGTCAATCTCGACTTCAACTATGTCGCGGCGCCCGATGAGGTCTCGCATGACAGCCGCGTCGGCTACGGCCCGGCACCCATCCGCTACTACAAGCTCGGCATTGTCGACGGTCCCGGCAATCCCGACACGATGTTCCTCGCCGGTTACTACCAGCTGCTCGGCGCGCTGCAGCAGATACTTCCCGAAAAGCCGAGCTACCCGATGCGCGAGCGCGGCAACGTGCTGGTCAACTGCCGGGCCGGGCGTTCCCGCTCGGTGATCCTCGCCGCGCTGCTGCTGCACCTGCAGATCCCCGGCGAATTCCCGACGCTCGCCTCCGCCGTCGACCATGTGCGGGTGAAGCGCGCGCTGCACCCCGACGAATGGCACGAGACGCCGAAGCCCATGCTGGTCGCCGCCGCCGAAAGCGCCGCCGGCTGGGTGCGCCTCGTCGAGGCCGACCGTGCCCGCGCTGCCGCCCCCGCAAGGGCCACCGCATGATCCGCATCGCCGTCATTGCCGATCCGCATGTGCATGATTGTGCCTGGATACCGGACGGTTCGGGCCTGCCCGGCGCCATCCGCAGCTTCGCCGAGACCGCCGCCTCGACCCGCGTCTTCAACGAGAGCATCCCCGCCTTCCGCGCGGCGCTGGACCGCGTCGCCGCGTCAGGCGCGAAGATCGTGCTCCTCGTCGGCGACCTCACCGACGACGGCCAGCGGCCGAATATCCGCGCCGCGCTTGCCCTTGTTGCGGAGTATCGGGAGCGCCATGGCATCCGCGTGCTGATGACCCCCGGCAACCACGATTTCTATGCCCTTGCCGGCCGGCCGCAGGACAAGAGCTTCCTCATGACCGACGGCACGCCGCTGCTCCTGCGCAGCGCCGATTGCCCGGAGGCGGCAACGCTCGGCACGGCGGAGGCGCTTGCCATGCTCTCCGGCCTCGGCTTCACGCCGGAAGCCGGCGATCTCCACTGGGAAAGCCCCTTCGGCACCGACCCCGCCTGGTCGGCACGCAGTTGCGAAGCGGTGAGCCCGGACGGCGGCACGCGCTGCCGGATGATCGATTCCTCCTATCTCGTCGAGCCGGTGGAAGGCCTCTGGGTGCTCGCCATCGACGCCAATGTCTGCGTGCCGCGCGACGGGGCGGACGATCTTACCGATCCTGCCCAGTTCCACGATCCGACCGACGGCGGCTGGCGGGCGGTGCTCGCGCATCGCGCCCATCTTTTCGACTGGATGGCGGACGTGGCGGCGCGGGCGAAGGACAAAGGCAAGCGGCTCGTCGCCTTCTCGCATTATCCGGCGCTCGATCCGCTCGGCGGCGTGTCGAGCGAGGAGGTCGCACTGTTCGGCGCCACCGGCCTTGCCCGCCGCGCGCCGACGGCTGCGGTGGCCGATGCGTTTGCCGCCACCGGCGTTTCCCTGCATTTTTCCGGCCATCTTCATGTCAACGACACGGCGCGGCACGAGACGGGCGCGGGGCGCTTCGTCAATATCGCGGTTCCCTCGCCGGTCGGCTACGGGCCGGGGCTGAAGATTGTCGATCTCCATGCCGATCGCAGCGAGATCCGCACGCTCTCGCTGCGGCAGGTGCCCGGCCATGACGCAGCCTTTGCGGCCTATCGCGCCGAGGCGGCGCGGGAAGGGGCGGAGGAGCCTGCCGCCAGCTCGGCGGCCGATCATGGCGCCTTCCTCAGCCACCATCTGGTCAATCTCGTGCACGGGCGCTATCTCGCACGCGAATGGCCGCGCGAGATGGTGGAGTTCGCGCGCACGGCGACGGTCGCCGATCTTCTTGAAGCGCTTGGGTTCGACCGCGCCGGCGCGCCGGCCTTCGGCCTCGGCGCGCTCGTCGAGGACTGGTATCGGCTGCGCAAGGCGGGTGAACTCAGCCATGCGGACATCGCAGCCGACCGGCTGGCCTTCTATCGGGACCTCTGCGCAAGGGCGCCGCATATCGAGGGCGACGGCCTGCCGGCCCGCTTCGCCACGCTGCTGCGCATGATGCGCGCCTATCTCGAACGCCCGCCGAACCGGGATTTCTCCCTCAGCCTGCCCGACCTTGCCGTCAGGGCACTTTAGAGTTTGTCAGGGAAAAGTGGGAACCGGTTTTCCCGAAGAGAAAAACGAACACAAAGAAACCTAGAACCTGTCAGGTTCAGAATGAACCTGACAGGTTCTAGGGCCGTACGCTCTTGCGCCAGGCGACCTGCGTCGGCAGGCGCTTGGGCGGGGCGGGCTCGGCCTCGTCCTTCTCGATGATGGCGACGATATGGTCGGCGATCGCGCCAATCGGCTGGCGGAAGGTGGTGAGGTTGTAGCCGATCCAGCCCGCCTGCGGGATATCGTCGAAGCCGACGACGCAGAGCGCCTCGGGGATGTCGAGGCGGAACTCCAGCCGGGCCACATCCATGAAGCCGAGCGCCAGCAGGTCGGTGACGCAGAACACGCCGTCCGGCCGGCTGGAGGCCCCGAGCAGCTGACGGGCGCCCTCCGCGCCGGTCGCGTAGCTGGTCGGCCCGGCACGGCTGACCTGGGCTTCAAGCCCGAGTTCGGCTGCAGCGGCGACGAAGGACTGTTCGCGCGTCACGATGCTCGGCGTGCCCGCCGTCGAGCTGACCACGGCAAGGCGCCGGCAGCCGGCGCGGTGCAGCATGAGGCAGGCTTCGCGCGCCGCGCTCTCGTTGTCCACCAGCACGATCTCCGGCCCCTCGATCGGGTCGTCGCGGTTGATGAGGATCACGCGCTGGCCGTTCTCGATGCAGGTCTCGATCAGCGAGACAGGCGGGGCGCCTGACACCACCACCGTGGCGTCCGCCCGGTAGTTCAGCGTCTGGCGCAGGGCCGCCTCGACATTGTCCGGCTGGCCGGCGGTATTCAGCACCATCACCACCTTGCCGATCGCCTGCAGCTTGCGCGTGGTGACCTCCACCACATTGGAGTGGAAAGGCGCCTGAAGTTCCGCCACGATCATGCAGACGATGCCGGACCGGTGATGGATCAGCCCGCGCGCCAGATGGTTGACGTGGTATCCGAGTTTTTCCGCCGCCGCGAGCACCTTGGCACGCGTTGCCGGCGAAACGCTGGCCCCGTCGGTGAAGGTGCGCGAGACGGCAGAGCGCGAGACGCCCGCGAGCTCGGCCACGCGAATGGCGCTGACCGAGGCCTTTTTCGGCCTGGATCTGGGTGTCGACACGTCTTCCTGCCTCCGGTGGCGTTTACGCCTACTTGCGCATATTCTTCGCCCTGTGCAAAGCGGCGCCGGGGCAGATTTCTCCGGAAAAACCGGAAATCATGCGGAGTATTCCCACACTTTCATGCCAGGCCCCTCACAGGTTTTCGCACGGCTGTGCAAAGAGCGCTCACGCCGGCGTCATGCGCGTCGCCACGATGGTCCGCCGCTTCCCGCAGTCGGAAGGCTCGGCCAGCGGAAAGACGGAAGGCAAGTCGCATCAAATCCTGTATGAAGGCAAAATAATTGCACTCAACGGGGGATTCCATGGATATCGACCGGGCGCGCACCTTCCTCGAGATCGTCCATACCGGCAGCTTCCTGAAGGCTTCCGAGCGGCTGCACATCACCCAGACGACGGTGAGTGCGCGCATCCGCACGCTGGAGGAGGCGCTGGGGCGCAAGCTTTTCGTGCGCACGCGCAACGGAGCCGCATTGACCGCTGCCGGCCGCGAATTCGAGCGTTTCGCGCAATCCTTCGTCCAGGTCTGGGAGCGGGCACGCCAGCAGCTCACCGTGCCACCGGGTCGAACCTCGGTCGTGGCGGTGGGCGGCGAGATGAGCCTGTGGAACCCGCTGATGCTCGACTGGCTGGTCTGGATGAAGGGCAATTGCCCTGCCATCGCCATCCATGCCGCCGTTGGCATGCCCGACCAGCTGCTCGAGCAGCTGCGCACCGGCGTGCTCGATGTCGCCGTGCTCTACGCGCCGAAGCTGATGCCGGGCTTCAAGGTCGAGCTGATGGAGGAGGAACGGCTCGTGCTGGTGCGCAGGGTTGCCAGCTCGGGAGAGAGCGGTCTGCCGGACTATGTGCATGTCGACTGGGGGCCGCAATTTGCCGGGCAGGGCGGCTTCGGGCCGGCGGGGTTTGCCGAACCGGCGCTGAAGGTGGATTTCGGTCCGCTCGCCCTCCACTATATTCTGCGTACGGGCGGCATGGGCTATTTCCGCAAGGGAACCGTCGCGCCCCATCTGGCAGCGGGCGACCTTGAGCGGGTGGAAGATGCCCCCGAATTCCCCTATCCGGCCTATGCCGTCTATCCGGAAACGGCCGAGGCCCGGCAGGATGTGCAGGAGGCCCTGCGCGGCCTGCGGCAGGTCTCTTCCTGACGTTACGGGAGGCGGCGCTGCAACGCAATTTTCCGCCGCCCGCAACAGGCATGCGGTAACGGAATGTCACCCGGACAAGATTTTGTTGTTGCCGGCGGCAAGAGGAGAATTTCCTGCCTATGTTAACCGGCGAATCGCCGCCAATATCGGCAGCAAACGCTGACCGCAGGAGACAAAGATGCTGATCGCGAATCCCACCCGGCGCTCGTTCTTGCAGGCCGGGGCCGTCCTTCTCGCCTCGACGGCGCTGCCGGCCATCGCACGTGCCGAAAGTGCGCCTGCCGGCGGCCGGCTGGTGGTGGCGGCCGATTCCGAACCGAAGAACCTCAACCCCGCGATCGTTGCCTCCAACGGCGTGTTCTTCGTCGCCAGCAAGGTCGTCGAGCCGCTGGCGGAAGCCGCCTTTGCGGGCGAGGACGGGCTGTCACCCCGCCTTGCGACGGGCTGGGAGGGGTCGGAAGACGGCCTTTCGGTCACCTTCCGCCTGCGCGAGGGTGTGACTTGGCACGACGGCAAACCCTTCACATCAGCCGATGTCGCCTTTTCGGCCCTGGAGGTCTGGAAACCCCTACAGAATCTCGGCCGCATCGTCTTCGCCCATCTTAAGGCCGTCGAAACGCCGGACGCCGCCACTGCCGTCTTCCGCTTTTCCAAGCCCACACCGCTGCAGCTCATCCGCAATGCCCTGCCGGTCGTCAGCAGCGTCATCCCTAAACATCTCTACGAGGGCACGGATATCGCGACAAATCCGGTGAACACCCGGCTCGTCGGGACCGGCCCCTTCCGCTTCGCCGAATACAAGCCGGGCGAATATTACCGCCTGACGCGGAACGAGGCCTATTGGGACAAGGACCAGCCGAAGCTCGACGAGATCATCTTCCGCGTGCTGCCGGACCGCGCCGGAGCCGGTGCGGCGCTGGAGGCGGAGGAAATCCAGCTTGCCGCCTTCTCCGCCGTTCCGCTCGCCGATCTCGACCGCATCTCCAAGGTGCCGGGCCTTGCGGTCATCACCAAGGGCTACGAGGCGCTGACCTACCAGCTCGTCGTGGAGATCAACCACCGCCGCAAGGAACTCGCCGACCTCAGGGTGCGCCAGGCAATCGCCCACGCCATCGACAAAAAGTTCGTCGTCGACACGATCTTTCTCGGCTATGCCGAAGCCTCGACCGGCCCGGTGCCGAAGAACGCGCCGCAATTTTACGAGGCCGACGTGCCGGCCTATGCCTTCGACATCGCGAAGGCCAATGCCCTGCTCGACGCGGCTGGCTATGCGAAGGGCGAAAACGGCACGCGCTTCACGCTGAAGCTGCGCCCGGCGCCCTATTTCAACGAGACGCGTCAGTTCGGCGACTATCTCCGCCAGGCACTCGCCGAAATCGGCATCGATGCGGAGCTGGAGAACGCGGATTCGGCCGCCCACCAGAAAGCCGTTTATACCGACCACGATTTCGACCTTGCCGTCGCCCCGCCGGTCTTCCGCGGCGATCCGGCGATCTCCACGACCATTCTCGTGCAGTCGGGCATTCCGGCCGGCGTCGGCTTCTCCAACCAGGGCGGTTATGCCAACACCGAGCTCGACGCCGTCATCGCAAAGGCGGCAGAGACGATCGACACGACAGCCCGCACCGACCTCTACCGCCAGTTCCAGAAGCTGGTCGCCGCCGACCTGCCGCTGATCAACGTCGCCGAATGGGGCTTCATCACGGTGGCGCGCGACAGCGTGCTCAACGTCGCCAGCAATCCGCGCTGGGCGGTGTCGAACTGGGCCGATACCGCGCTCAAGGCGTGACGGGCGTTGCCGTGAACAGCTCTCACCTTCTCGGCGTAAATGGCGATCGCATAGGATACCAGCACCCCCCTCTGCCCTGCCGGGCATCTCCCCCACAAGGGCAGAGATCAGCAAGAAGCAAGAGCCTCGCTCAAACCGCAGCGTGGAAGATGGGCGAGACGGCGCTCCATTCGGTCTCCCTCCCTGTGGGGGAGATGCCCGGCAGGGCAGAGGGGGGTGGTTCCCACACCACGCCCCCCATCCGGCGCACCCCATGACCCGTGCCCTCCGCCTCACCGCACGCCGCGCTCTCAGCAGCATTCCGGTGCTGATGATCGTCATCGTCATGACCTTTCTGCTGCTGGAGACCGCGGCGGGGGATGCGGTCGATGCCTACCTGCTTTCCATCGGCGGCGGGGACGCCGCGATTGCGCAGTCGCTGCGGCAGGCCTATGGGCTCGACCAGTCCATGCCGGCCCGGCTGTGGCTCTATCTCTCCTCGCTCGCCCGGTTCGATCTCGGCTGGTCCGTCGCCTTCGACCGGCCGGTTCTCGGGCTGATCGTCGAGCGCCTGCCGAACACGCTGCTTTTGATGGGAAGCGCCACCGCACTCGCCTTCGCCTTCGGCTCGACGCTCGGCATTCTCGCCGGCACGCGGCCAGGCAACCTGCGCGACCGGCTGCTTTCCACCGTCTCGCTGGTCGTCTATGCCATACCGGGCTTCTGGCTCGGCCTGGTGCTCGCCATCGTCTTTGCCGTGCAGCTGCGCTGGCTGCCGACCTCGGGCATCGAGACGATCGCCTCCGGCCGCAAGGGCCTTTCCCGCGCCGCCGACATCGCGGCCCATCTCACCCTGCCCGTCGGCACGCTGGCGCTCCTCTACACCGCCCTGTTCCTGCGCGTCATGCGCGCCGGCATGGCCGGCATCTGGCGGCTGGATTTCGTGCTCTTCGCCCGGGCCAAGGGGCTTTCGCGCCCTCGCATCGTCCTGCGCCATGTGGCGCGCAATGCGCTCCTGCCGCTCGTCACCATGCTTGGCCTGCAGGCCGCCGCCATGCTCGGCGGCAGCGTCGTCATCGAGAGCATCTTCGCCATTCCCGGTTTCGGGCGCCTGGCGCAGGAGGCCGTAAGTGGGCGCGACGCGGCGCTGCTCTGCGGCATCATCGTCACGAGCGCCGTTCTGGTCATCCTCGTCAATCTCCTCGTCGACATCGTCTATGCCGCGCTCGATCCGCGTGTCGGCGCTGCGGAGCGCGGCGCATGATCCTCGTCCGCACCGTCCTGCGCCAACCTGAAGCGGCGACCGGCCTTGCGCTCCTCGCCGTGCTTGCGCTTCTCGCGCTGCTGGCGCCCGTTCTCTTCCCCGGCGATCCGCTGAAGATCGCCGGCCGGGCGCTGACCGTGCCCTTCACCGATCCCGCCTTTCCGCTCGGCACCGACCGGCTCGGCCGCGACGTGCTGGCCGGCATCGTGCACGGCGCGCGCACCTCGCTCTTCGTCGGCCTTGCGGCGGCGCTCGCGGCGCTGGCAATCGGCCTTTCGGTGGGGCTTGCAGCGGGCTTTGCCGGGGGGATTGCAGACGAGACGCTGATGCGCGTGGTCGATGCCTTCCAGATCGTGCCGAGCTTCCTTCTGGCGCTCGCCTTCGTCAGCGTCGTCGGGCCTTCAGTGCCGGTCGTGGTGCTGGCCATCGCGCTCGGCGCCTGGGCGGATCCTGCGCGGCTCACCCGTGCCGAGGTGCTGTCCGCGCGCGAGCGGGACTATGTCGCCGCCGCGCGTGTTGCCGGCATGCACCCGGTGGAGATCGCCCTGCGCGAGATCCTGCCCAATGTGCTACCGCCGGTGCTGGCGCTCTCGGCCATCATCGTCGCCGCCGCCATCCTGACGGAGGCGGCGCTCTCCTTCCTCGGCCTCGGCGATCCGAATGTCGTCACCTGGGGCTCGATGATCGCCGAGGGGCGCAACGTCCTGCGCTCCGCGCCCTTCCTGTCGATCTTTCCCGGCCTCGCTTTGGTCGCGACGGTGATCGGCGTCTACCTGTTCAGCGAGGGGCTGACCAATGCGCTTGCGGGGGAGGGGAGAGCAAACGTCAATGAAGGAAAGAAGCGTCGAAGCCGCGGCAAATCCTCCTCTTTGCCCGGCAGGGCAGAGAGGGATGACAGCGCTGGCGACAATCCTCCTGCCGAACAGGGAGAGGAGGGCGTGCTCTGCCGGGTGAAAAACCTCTCCGTCACCTATCGCGGCCAGGAGACGCCGGCGCTGAGGGATCTCGACCTTCCGATCCGCGTCGGCGAGCGGCTGGCGATCATCGGCGAGAGCGGCTCAGGCAAGAGCACCTTTGCGCGGGCACTGGCCGGGCTCTTGCCCGACGGGGCCGAGATGGAGGGCGGGGTGCACTGGATGGGAGGCAACGCGCCGTGTGCCGGCCGCGATCTCGGTTACGTGCTGCAGGACCCCTCCGCCAGCCTCAACCCGGTGCTGACGATCGGCGAACAGGTGGCCGAAGGCGCCCGCCGGCATCTCGGCCTTTCCTGGCCCGAGGCGCGCGCCCGCGCACTCGACATGCTGGAGCGGGTGCATCTTCCCGAGCCGAAAAAGCTGCTCGACGCCTATCCGCACCAGCTTTCGGGCGGCCAGCGCCAGCGCGTGGCGATCGCCGCCGCACTCGCCGCCCGCCCGGGGCTGCTCATTGCCGACGAGCCGACCAGCGCGCTCGACATGGTGGTGCAGGCGGAGATCGTCGCGCTGCTCGACGAACTGGTGCGCGCGGCGGGGATGACACTCGTCTTCATCACCCACGACATCGCGCTGGCCGCCGGCTTTGCCGATCGGGTGGCGATCTTCAAGGACGGGGCGCTCGTCGAAACCGGTCCCGCGGCCGCCGTGCTTGCCGCCCCGCACGCGACCTATACGAAGCAGCTGGTCGCCAGCCACCGCGATCTCGCCTCCACGCCGCTGGTCGGGGAGATCGGCGCATGAGTCTCCTCGTCGCGGACAATCTCAGCAAGCGCTTTTCCTACGGCGGCCGAACCGTGGCGGCGCTGAACGATGTCTCGCTCAGCCTTGCCGCAGGGGAAACCCTCGGCCTTGCCGGCGCCTCCGGCAGCGGCAAGTCCACGCTGGCGCGCATCCTCACCCGGCTCTTGCCGGCCGATGGCGGCAGCGTGCACTTTGCCGGCGAGGACTGGCTCGGCCTGTCGGGCGCGGACCTGCGCCACCGCCGCGCCCGCATGCAGATGGTGTTCCAGGACGTCGCCGGCGCCTTCAATCCGCGCGCCACCGTGGCCGCCGCGCTCGACGATCCCCTGCGCATCCACGCCGTGGTGCCGAAGGCCGAGCGGCCGCGCGAGATCGCGGCCCTGCTCGAACGGGTCGGCGTGCCCGCCGCCTATGCCGGCCACGCGGTCCGCGACCTCTCCGGCGGCCAGCGCCAGCGCGTCGCCATCGCCCGCGCCATCGCCACACGCCCGGCGTTGATCGTGCTTGACGAGGCGGTCTCGGCGCTCGACGTCTCGGTGCGCGAACGTATCCTGATGTTGCTCGCCACGTTGCAGGAAGAACGCGGCATCGCCTATCTCTTCGTCTCGCACGACCTGGCCGTGCTGCGCGCGCTCTCCCACCGCATCGCCGTGATGGAGGCCGGACGCATCGTCGAATGCGGGCCGGCGGGCCGCGTCATCGCCGACCCGCAATCGCCCGCCGCCCGCGCCCTCATCCGCGCCGTGCCGCGCCTCCTCCCCCCGGAAAGCAAGGAAAGCCCCGATGGCCCCTGACCGCTGGAACGCCCTCAACGATGTGCCCGATTTCCCGGCCGGCCGCCTCGGACCGCTCGCCGACCGGATCGCCCGCATCCTGAAGACCCGCAACGACATCCTGCTCTTCCAGACGGAGGCGGTCGTGGCACTGGAGGCGGTGGCGAGCAGCATCGCCCGGCCGGGGCTGACGGCGCTCAACATCGTCACCAGCCCCTTCGGCGCCTGGTTCGGCGACTGGCTGCGACGCGGCGGGGCGGAGGTCGTCACGCTTTCGGCCGAAGCCGCCCGGCCCATCGACGTCGAGAGCGTGAAGGCGGCCTTCCACACCCATCCCGAAGTGAAGGCCGTCATCCTCTGCCATGCCGAATCGGCGAACGGCGTACTCAACCCGCTGGTGGAGATCGCCGCCGCCGCCCGCGCACGCGGCATCGTGACGATCGTCGACGCCGTCGCCTCGGTGGCCGGGCATGCGCTCGATGTCGACGCGCTTGGCATCGATATTGCCGTGATCGGCCCGCAGAAATCGCTGGCCGGGCCGGCCGGGGTCTGCGCACTGTCAGTGAGCCGGGCTGCCTGGGCGCTGATTTCCGCGGAGGGCGGAGTACGGAACTCGACGCTCTCCCTGCTCGATCGCCGGGACTGGCTGGACAGCGGGCGCGGTGCCCTGCCCGGTACGGCGGCACCGCTGGAGTTCTTCGCCCTCGAGGCCGCGCTCGACCGCTTCGAGGCCGAAGGGGCCGACGCCGTGCTCGCCCGCCATGCCCGGGCGGCAGCCGCGACGCGTGACGGCCTCCTGGCACTCGGCGCCCATCCTTGGGCGGACCCCGGCCGGGCGTCCCATCTCGTCACCACCGCGGCGCTGCCAGAGACTGTTGATCCCGACCTGTTCCTTGCCGCCGCCGCACCGCTCGACATGGAGCTTTCCGCCGGCATCGGCCCGGGCGCCGGGCGGCTGGTACGGCTCAACCATACCGGCCGCCGTGCGCGCTTCGATATCGTGCTCGGCAATGTACTCGCCTATGGCATCGCCCTTCAGAAATGCGGCGCTCCGGCGGATCTTGCGGCCGCCGCCGCGGCGGTCGCCGCCCATTACGGCGCCGACTGAAGCCGGTCGAGGAAATCGAGCACTGTGCGATTGAAGAGGTCCGGCCGTTGCAGCGGGGCGAAATGGCTGACGCTGGGCAGCACCCTAAGCGTGGCACCGGGAATGGTGCGGGCCAGATAGGCGGCGTGTTCCTGCCGGATGAATTCGTCCCCTTCGCCGATGACGATGGCGACCGGCACCCGGATGGCGGCGAGCTGCGCGGCGCTGTAATCCGGCTCGCTCTGCATCATGCGCGAGACATCAGCCACGAAGCCGTCGAAATCATCGGGCGTCGCCGACAGGGCCGCATAGTCGAGACGGTGGCGATTAAAGCAACGGTCCAGCACCGGCGTCGGTTCCAGATCGCGCGCGCCGCCCGGGTCCATGTTGCAGGCGAAGAAGAACACGCCCTCGACCCGTTCGGGATGCCGGTCGGCAAGGATGAGTGCGGTTACGGCCCCGTCGCTCCAGCCGACGAGGCCCGCCGTTTGAAGACCGAGATGATCCATGACCGCAAGCACGTCCTCTGCCATGCGGACATAGCCGAACGGCCCGGCATCGCGCGTGCTGCGGCCATGCCCGCGGCTGTCGACGACGAGCACCGTGCGGCCCGCCGCCATCAGCGCAGATACCTGATGGCCCCAGTTGCCGGCATGGCCGAGCCCGCCATGCAGCAGGACCACCGCCGGGCCGGCGCCATGCATGCTGAACCAGATTCGCGCGCCGTCGCGCGCGACAAAACCCTGCCGGCCACCTGCCGGAAGCGGCGGCGCGCCCTCCGCCTCGAAAATTTTCAGATCGCCGTCGTTCACCTGCATGGGCTTCTCCCTGGCTTTTCTGGAAGACGGCCGAGCCTGGCGCCTCCCGACAAGCCTGCGCAAAAATCGGGCAGACGGTGCCGTCGCAAGAAGCAACGCAGCATTTGCATAGCTGCATTGCACAATAAATGTTTCCCATTTGGTCAAAAAAGCCGCATAGTGCCCTCAGTTGATGCACACAGCGGTTTTCCTCCCAGTGCCGCTGCATCAGCTGTTCCCCTCTGGAGGTTTTATGACCTTCACACTTCATGGGCCGCGGTTTCCGCTGGCCCATTTTTTTTGCCCGCAGCGCAGCTTGATTTTCCCGGCCATTCGGAGGCATCTGCCGAAGACCCTGACGCTGACACGGTGGGATATGAAACCGGGCGCACTGAACGTACTGGTCATCGACGAGAACCGCATTCGCGCCGCCATCATCGAGGAGGGGCTGCGCGATGCCGGCTATGCCGTCACCGTCGTCGAGGAGATGCAGGGCCTCGCCCGCCGCATCGCCGACCTCAACCCCGACGTCATCGTCATCGACCTGGAAAACCCCAATCGCGACATGCTGGAAAGCATTTTCCAGCTCACCCGCGCGGTGCAGCGGCCCATCGCCATGTTCGTCGACAAGTCCGACGAGGCCTCCATCGAGGCGGCAGTGGAGGCGGGCGTCTCGGCCTATATCGTCGACGGGCTGAAGCAGGAGCGCGTGCGGCCGATCCTCAAGATGGCGATCAGCCGCTTCAACGCCTTCTCCCGCCTCAACCGCGAACTGGAGGAGACGCGCAGCGAACTGGAGAACCGCAAGGTGATCGATCGCGCCAAGGGGCTCCTGATGCGCTCGCGCGGGCTTTCCGAGGAGGCGGCCTATGCGCTGCTGCGCCGCACGGCGATGAACCAGAACCGCAAGATCGCCGAGATCGCGCAAAGCCTCGTCACGGCGGCGAGCCTGCTCGATCCGGGAGCGCCCGATCCTGGAGCAAAGGAATGACGATGCGCCACGCCATCACCGCCGGCTTCGTGCCGCTGCTCGACAGTGCGCTGCTCGTCGCCGCCCGGGAAAAGGGTTTTGCCGAAGCGCAGTCGATCGACCTGAGGCTGGTGCGCGAGCGCTCCTGGGCGAGCATCCGCGACCGCCTCGCCGTCCGCCAGTTCGACGTCGCCCATATTCTCGGCCCCATGCCGATCGCCTGCAATCTCGGCCTCTCCGCCCCGGCGCCGAAAATGATCGTGCCGATGGCGCTCGGCCTCGGCGGCAATGCCGTCACCGTTTCCGCCGCGCTGTGGCAGGCGATGGCGGAGGCCGGCGCGGCGGACGATCTCGATGCGCGCCGGAACGGCGCGGCGCTCCGGAAAGTCATCGACGGGCGCGGGGGCGAGCCGCTGCGCTTCGGCGTCGTGCATCCCTATTCCGGGCACAATTACGAACTGCGCTACTGGCTGGCCGCGAGCGGTGTCGATCCGGATCGCGACATCGAAATCCTCGTCCTGCCGCCGCCGGATATGGGCGATGCGCTCGCCGAGGGCCTGATCGACGGCTATTGCGCCGGCGAGCCGTGGAACACCTTTGGCGTTTTGAAACGCGGTGCGCATCTCGCAACGGTCAAGGCGGCGATCTGGAAATCCAGCCCGGAAAAGGTGCTCGGCGTCAACGCGCGCTGGGGCGAGGCGAACCCGGAGGCGCTGGCCGCGCTGCTCGTCGCGCTGCACCACGCCTCGATCTGGTGCGGTGATGCGCGCAACCACACGGAACTCGCCCGGCTGCTGGCGCTGCCCGCCTATGTCGGGCGCGCGGCGGACCTGCTGCTGCCGGCCCTCTCCGGCAACCTGCCGGTCGGCGGCGGCGTGGTGCGCCCGGTCGGCGATTTCTTCGTGCCGCATGCCAAGGCCGCGACCTTCCCGTGGAAGAGCCATGCCCTGTGGTTCTACACCCAGATGGTCCGCTGGCGGCAGGTGGCGCATACGGAAGCAAACCGTGAGATCGCCGCGGAGACCTATCGCCCGGATGTCTACCGCGCCGCGCTGAAGGCGCTCGGCATCGCCATGCCCTCCGCAAGCGCCAAGGTCGAGGGCGCGCTTACCACGGAGACGCCCGTCGGCTCCTCCGGCGCGCTGACGCTCGGCCCGGACGGCTTCTTCGACGGCGGCCGTTTCGATCCCGATACGGTCGACGACTATATCGCAGCGCAATCGCGCTAAAGTCCGTCAGCTTCATACTGAACCTGACGGACTTTAGCGTTCTTTGTTTTCGTTTGTCTTTTCGGGAAAACCGGGTTCCACTTTTCCCTGACAAACTCTCGCGCCTATTTTATGCGCACTGCACAAAATTTAACGCCGCTCGTGCCGACGGCACATGCGCGCCGTCAACCTGCTGCTTCGGAGATGGTTGTAAATCAAAGGCTTGCCGAACTGGCATGCCGATTGCTTTTCTCTCCGTAGGCCTTCGGGTCACGATATCGGCGTCCAACGACGGGCGCCACCAGCAAAGCCGCTGATCGGTTTTTTTGCGCACACGGCCTCCCTCCGTGCCGCGCGAGAAAGACCTGACCAGCGGCTTTTTGTTTTTCAACCCCCAAGATGGAGCGGCACGACCTTGTCGGGCCCCGGAGAAGCCATGTCCAAGCCCCAGCAGCCCCTGTCCCCACGCGAACCCGCCATCGCCTTGTGGATGTCCACCTTCGCCTTCACCATCTGTTTCGCCGTCTGGACGATCTTTGCCATCATCGGCATCCGCATCAAGGAAGACCTCGGGCTCACGGAAGCTGAGTTCGGCCTGCTCGTCGGCACGCCCATCCTCACCGGCTCGCTGGTGCGCATCCTGCTCGGCGTCTGGACGCCGCGCTTCGGCGGCCGCCTCGTCTATACGCTGACCATGCTGGCCGCGGCATTTTCCACGCTGCTGCTCTCGCATGCTACCACCTTCCCGCAGATGCTGCTTGCCGGCCTCGGCGTCGGCCTTGCCGGCGGGTCCTTCGCGGTCGGCGTCGCCTATGTCTCGCCCTTCTTTCCGGCGGAAAAGCAGGGCACGGTGCTCGGCATCTTCGGCGCCGGCAATGTCGGCGCGGCGCTGACCAAATTCGTCGCGCCCTTCGTGCTCGTCGCCGCCGGCTGGCAGATGGTGGCGGAAATCTGGGCGGCGGCGCTGATCCTCACCGCCTGCCTGTTCTGGTTCACCACCAGCGACGATCCGGCCTTCCGCAGCCGCCGCGCCGGCGCGGCGCCGAAGCGCAGCCTCATGCAGGAATTCGCACCCCTGAAGAAGGCGCAGGTCTGGCGCTTCTCGCTCTATTATTTCTTCGCCTTCGGCGGCTTCGTGGCGCTGGCGCTCTGGCTGCCGCGCTACCTCGTCGGCGTCTACGGTTTCGATATCGCCACCGCCGGCATGGTCGCCGCCGCCTATTCCATCCCCGGCAGCATTTTTCGCGCCCTCGGCGGCATGCTGTCCGATCGCAAGGGCGCCCGCGCCGTCATGTACTGGATGTTCGGCGTTTCCGCGGTCGCGACGCTTATCCTCGCGCTGCCGTCCGGCGTCACGCCCGCCGTCTTCATCGTCACCGTCTTCGTGCTCGGCTTCGTCATGAGCCTCGGTAAGGCCGCGGTCTACAAGCACATCCCGGCCTACTACCCCGACAATGTCGGCGCGGTCGGCGGGGTGGTCGGCATGGTCGGCGGGCTTGGCGGCTTCGTGCTGCCCATCGCCTTCGGCCTGCTGAAGGACGCGACCGGCCTGTGGTCGAGCTGTTTCCTGCTGCTCTTCGCCGTCGTCGCCGTCTCGCTTGTCTGGATGCACCTCTCCATCCGCCAGATGGAGCGCCCCTCCGTCTCCCCCGTTGCCGCATAAGGAAATCCCATGACCGAGAAACTCGTCATCGTCGGCAACGGCATGGCCCCCGGGCGCATGCTGGAGCACCTCCTCGAAAAGGCCCCCGGCCACTATGAGGTCACCATCTTCAACGCCGAGCCGCGGGTGAACTACGACCGCATCATGCTCTCGCCGGTGCTTTCGGGCGAAAAGGACTACGAAGAGATCATCATCCACGGCGACGGCTGGTACATCAAACACGGCATCACGCTCTACAAGGGCCACCGCATCGTCGCCATCGACCGCGCCGCAAAAACCGTCACCTCCGATCACGGCGTCACCGAACGCTACGACAAGCTGGTCATCGCCACCGGCTCCGTGCCCTTCATCCTGCCGGTGCCGGGTCACGACATGCGCGGCGTCATCACCTATCGCGACCTCGACGATGTGCAGGCCATGCTGCTCGCCGCCCAGTCGCGCGAAAAGGCCGTGGTCATCGGCGGCGGCCTTCTGGGCCTCGAAGCCGCCGCAGGCCTTGCCGGCCGCGGCATGGATGTGACGGTGCTCCACGTCACGCCGACGCTGATGGACCGCCAGCTCGATCCCGCCGCGGGTTATCTCCTGCAAAGGGAGCTGGAAGGGCGCGGCATCAAGATCCTCTGCAAGGCGAACACCAGGGCTATCGTCGGCAACGGCAAGGTCGAGGGCATCGAACTGGACGACGGCCGCATCATCCCCGCAACGCTCGTCGTCATGGCCGTTGGCATCCGCCCCAGCGTCGGCCTCGCCAAGGAGGCGGGCCTTGCCGTCAACCGCGGCATCGTCGTCGATCACGGCATGCAGACCTCCGACGGCAGCATTTTCGCGCTCGGCGAATGTGCGGAGGTGGGCGGCATGGTCTATGGCCTCGTCGCCCCGCTCTACGAGATGGCCCGCGTCACTGCTGCGCATCTGGTCGGCGAGCACGCGGCCGCCTTCGTGCATTCCGATACGCCGACCAAATTGAAGGTGACAGGCATCGAGCTTTTCTCACTCGGCGATTTCGCCGACGGCGACGACCGGGAGGAAATCGTGCTGCGCGACGCCTCGGCCGGCGTCTACAAGCGGCTGGTGCTGAAGGACAACCGCATCATCGGCACGGTGCTCTATGGCGAGACCGCCGACAGCGCCTGGTTCAACGACCTCAAGAAGAAGCAGACCGACATTTCCGAGATGCGCGAGACGCTGATCTTTGGCCAGGCCTATCAGGGGGGCACGCCGCTGGACCCTATGGCGGCCGTTGCAGCCTTGCCGGATGATGCGGAAATCTGCGGCTGCAACGGCGTCTGCAAGGGCAAAATCGTCTCGACCATCACCGAAAAGGGCCTGACCGCGCTCGACGAAGTGCGCGCCCACACCAAGGCGTCGGCCTCCTGCGGCTCCTGCACCGGCCTCGTCGAGCAGTTGATGACGCTGACGCTCGGCGACAGCTACAACCCCGCCGCCGTTCAGCCGATGTGCGGCTGCACCGATCTCGGCCATGACGACGTGCGCCGCCTGATCAAGGCGAAGGGCCTGAAAACCATTCCCGCCGTGCTGCAGGAGCTGGAATGGAAGACCTCCTGCGGCTGCGCCAAGTGCCGCCCGGCGCTCAACTACTACCTCGTCTGCGATTTTCCGGACGAATATGCCGACGACTACCAGTCGCGCTTCATCAACGAGCGCGTGCACGCCAACATCCAGAAGGACGGCACCTATTCCGTTGTGCCGCGCATGTGGGGCGGCGTCACCAATGCCGGCGAGTTGCGCGCCATCGCCGATGTCGTCGACAAGTTCGAGATCCCCCTGGTGAAGGTGACGGGCGGCCAGCGCATCGACCTGCTCGGCATCGAGAAGGAGGACCTGCCCGCGGTCTGGGCCGATCTCGGCAAGGCCGGCTTCATCTCCGGCCAGGCCTATGCCAAGGGCCTGCGCACCGTCAAAACCTGCGTCGGTTCCGACTGGTGCCGCTTCGGCACGCAGGATTCCACCGGGCTCGGCATCCGCATCGAAAAGTTCATGTGGGGCTCCTGGACGCCGGCCAAGCTGAAGCTCGCCGTGTCCGGCTGTCCGCGCAACTGTGCCGAGGCGACCTGCAAGGATATCGGCGTCATCTGCGTCGACAGCGGCTTCGAGATCCATTTCGCCGGCGCGGCGGGCCTCGACATCAAGGGCACGGAGGTTCTGGGCCTGGTGAAGACCGCGGACGAGGCGCTGGAGCATATCGTGGCGCTGACGCAGATGTACCGCGAGCAGGCGCGTTATCTGGAGCGCATCTACAAATGGGCCAAGCGCATCGGCCTCGCCGAGATCCGCCGCCAGATCCTCGGCGATGCCGACAAGCGCAAGGCTTTTTACGACCGCTTCGTCTTCTCCCAGAAATTCGCGCAGGTCGATCCTTGGTCGGAGCGCGTCTCCGGCAAGGACAAACACGAATTCAGGCCGATGGCGACCATCGGCTACGGCGAGGCCGCGGAATGAGGAACATGGACATGCGCTGGTTTCCCATCGGCAACATCGCCGACATCCCCCTGCGCGGCGCGCGCTGCGTGAAGACGCCCGAAGGCAAGATCGCCGTGTTCCGCACGGCGGAAAACGAGGTTTTCGCCATCGACGACCATTGCCCGCACAAGGGCGGCCCGCTCTCGCAGGGCATCGTGCATGCGAAAGCCGTCACCTGCCCGCTGCACAATTGGGTGATCTCGCTGGAGACCGGCAAGGCGCTCGGCGCGGACAAGGGGGCCGTCAGGACCATTCCGCTGCGCAACGTGGACGGGGCGCTGTTCATCGCGCTCGAACGGCTGATGGCGGCGGCGGAGTAGGCGATGACAGGAGCCAGTCTCGCCCCTCATCCGGCTGCCGCCACCTTCTCCCCGCCCCGACGGGGAGAAGGCTGTTGGAGCACCGGCATTGCCACACCCTTCTTCTCCCCGCTTGCGGGGAGAAGGTCCCGGCAGGGGGATGAGGGGCGTGCGTCGCTCCCGGCAGGAGCCGCCCATGTCCGTTGAAACAAAGACCACCTGCCCCTATTGCGGCGTCGGCTGCGGGGTCATCGCAACGGTGGCCGACGACGGTGCCGTCTCCGTCAAGGGCGATCCCGACCATCCCGCGAACCACGGCCGGCTCTGCTCGAAAGGCTCGGCGCTCGCCGAGACGATCGACCTCGACGGCCGCATCCTCCATCCCGAAATCGGCGGACGGCCATCGACATGGGATGAAGCACTCGACCTCGTCGCCGAGAAATTCACCGCGGCCATCGCCGAACACGGCCCCGATTCCGTCGCCTTCTACGTCTCTGGCCAGTTGCTGACGGAAGACTACTACGTCGCCAACAAGCTGATGAAGGGTTTTATCGGCTCGGCCAATATCGACACCAATTCGCGGCTCTGCATGTCCTCCTCCGTCGCCGGCCATCGCCGCGCTTTCGGCTCGGATACCGTGCCGGGAACCTACGAGGATCTGGAACTGGCCGACCTCGTCATCCTGACGGGCTCGAACCTCGCCTGGTGCCATCCCGTGCTCTACCAGCGGCTGGCGGCGGCAAAGGCGAAGCGGCCGGGCCTCAAGGTGGTGGTCATCGATCCGCGGCGCACCATGACGGCCGATATCGCCGACCTGCATCTCGCCATCCGGCCGGATACGGATGTGGCGCTCTTTGCCGGCCTGTTCTCCCATCTCGTCCAGAACGGCGCGGTGGACCAGAATTTCGTTGCGGCGCATACGTCAGGCTTTGCCGAAACCTTCGCCGCGGCAATCCCTTTCAACGAAGTGCTGGAGAGAACCGGCCTGCCGGCCATGCAGCTTCGCGAATTCTACCGGCTGTTCAGGACGACGGAAAAGGTGGTGACCTGCTACAGCCAGGGCGTCAACCAGTCCTCGTCGGGCACCGACAAGGTCAACGCCATCCTCAATTGCCACCTCGCCACCGGCCGGATCGGCCGGCCGGGCATGGGACCGTTTTCGCTGACCGGCCAGCCGAACGCCATGGGCGGGCGCGAGGTCGGCGGGCTCGCCAACATGCTCGCCGCCCATATGGCGATCGAGAGCGCCGAGGACCGCGACCGGGTGCGGCGCTTCTGGAATGCGCCGCACATCGCCGACAAGCCGGGGCTGAAGGCGGTCGATCTCTTCAAGGCGGTGGCAGAGGGCCGCATCAAGGCGCTGTGGATCATGGCGACGAACCCCGTCGTCTCGATGCCGGATGCCGACGCCGTCGCGGCGGCGCTAAAAACCTGTCCCTTCGTCGTCGTCTCCGACATCCTGCGCGAGACGGATACGGCGCGCCACGCCCATGTGCTGCTGCCCTCGCTCGGCTGGGGCGAGAAGACCGGCACGGTCACCAATTCCGAACGCCGCACTTCCCGCCAACGCGATTTCATGGCCGCACCCGGCGCGGCGCGGGCGGACTGGTGGCAGCTTGCCGCGGTCGCCCGGCGCATGGGTTTTATGAAAGCCTTCGCTTACGAAGCGCCAGCGGAGATTTTCGCCGAGCACGCCGCGCTCTCCGCCTTCGAGAACCACGGCAGCCGTGATTTCGACATCGGCGCCCATGCCGGCATCGAGGAGCCGGCCTATGAGGCGCTTGTCCCCTTCCAATGGCCGCAGCCCCTCGGAAGCGGGCCAGCGGAAACCCGCTTCTTTGCCGCTGGCGGCTTCTATCACCCGGACGGCAAGGCCCGCTTCATCGCGGTCGCACCCGTCGCCGCGGACCGCACGGACGCCGCCTATCCCTTCACGCTCAACACCGGCCGCATCCGCGACCAGTGGCACACCATGACGCGCACGGGCAAAAGCGCCCGCCTCTGCGCCCATATCGCCGAACCCTTTGCCGAACTCCATCCGCGCGATGCGCTGGAGATCGGTGTCGTGCCGGCCGGCCTCGTCGAGATCGAAAGTCCGTTGGGCCGGGCGGTGGTGCGCGCCCTCGTCACCGATCGCCAGGCGCGCGGCAGCCTTTTTGTGCCGATGCACTGGAACGACCAGTATGCGGCGAAAGCCCGTATCGACGCCCTCGTACCGCCGGTGACCGACAGGATCTCCGGCCAGCCGGCTTCGAAAAACGTCGCGGTCGCCGCCCGCCCGTTCAAGGCGGCGCTGTATGGCTTTGCCGTGTCGCGGGCGAAACCCGAAGGGATCGATGCCGCCTATTGGGCGCTGGCCAAGGCCGAGGGCGGCTGGCGGCTGGAGCTTGCCTTCGACAACCCCGTACACGACTGGGCCGAATGGTGTCACCGCAGCTTTGCCATAACAGACGGCATCGAACCGATCGGTTACGCCGACCGGCAGACCGGCGAAATCCGGCTCGCCTTCTTCGACGGGCCACGCCTGCTGGCCGCCTTCTTCCTGGCAAAGGAGCCGGTGGCGGTGGCGCGCAACTGGGCGATCGCAGAACTCTCCGCCGAACACACGAACCTGCGCAAGCGCTTCGCCCTCGTCGCGGGACGGCCGGGGGCGGACAAGCCGGATCCCGGCGCCACCGTCTGCGCCTGTTTCGGCGTCGGCGTCAACCAGATCGTGGCTGCAGTGCGCGGAGGGTGCCACAGCGTCGAGGCAGTCGGCACGGCGCTGAATGCCGGCACGAACTGCGGCTCCTGCCGCGGCGAAATCCGCGGCATCATCGACGGATGCCTTGCCGCGGCGGCGGAGTAGCGCTGGAAGGCTTAGCAGCGGCAAGGCGGCAGCTTGTGAAATACAGGCGTCGCCACGCTCCCCTTCTCCCCCGCGGGGAGAGGGGAAGGCGGCATCGTCCTGCCCCATGCCCCCCGTCAGAACCCCGCCGCCGTCTGCAACTGAAGGTTCTCCTTCAGCAGGACCTCGATGCGGATGCGCTCCTGCGAGGCCAAGAGTTCGCGGTGGTCGGCGCGGGCGCGCATGATGCGCAGTGCGCTGCGCACGGCATGGCCGGGGTCCTGGGCGATCACGGCGTCGATGCGCTCGTCGAGCAGCGCCTGTTCGCTGAACGGCGTATGTTCGTGCGCGACGACGGTGAGGGGGCGGGCGCCTTGCGCGTTCCAGACGGCGGTCAGCGGCACCCGGGCTTCCGAACTCAACACGTAGACGGCAATCGTATCGGGATTGTGCTGCAAGGTGCGCTGGATAATGAGATCGGCGCGTTTTTCGTCGGCATAGGTCTCCAGCGACGGCAGGCTTTGCAGGTGCGGGAACTGGGCGTTGATGATGCTGTCGAAGCCGAGGCGGCGCTGGATGCTGTCGAGCGCCATCATGGTTTCGGCGACGACCATGATCTTTCCCGGCCGCGCGCCGATGAAACGGCCGGCGATCTTGCCCGCCGTCGCGCCGGCGGCAAAATTGTCGATGCCGACATAATCGGCGCTTTCCAGCCGCTCCTGACCGGAGAGGAACTGCACGACCTTGACGTCGCGCTCGACGAGTCGCACCAGCGCGTCGCGCACCTGGGGCGATTCCGGCGCCATCACGGCGACACCGTCCACCGCGTCGTGATCGATGACCGTCAGGTATTTGGCGACATGGTGCGGGTCGCTCATCGGGATCCGCACGGCCTCGACCTCGGTGGCATCGGCGCGCAGCGCCTCCTTGGCCTCGCCGACGCGGGCGATGAGCTCCGTCAGGTACTGGTCGCCGGAGGTCGGCAGCACGAAGCGGAAGCGATAGGTCTTGTTGCGCGCCAGCGCGACCGCCGCGGGATTGCGCACGAAGCCGATGCGCTCGATCGCCTCGGCCACCCGCTTTGCCGCCTTCGGGCTGACATTCGGGCGCTCGTTGAGGACGCGGTCGACAGTCGCGAGGCTGACGCCTGCGGCTTCTGCCAGGTCTTTTGCGGTTGGCCGCATTCTCCGCTCTCTTTCATGATGCCGGCGCGATGCCGGGCACGACGGCGTAATCCCTGATGCGATTTCTCTAACAAAGCCAAGCGAAAAGCAAGAATTGAAGTGCGCACCTCAAAAATCGCTTGCATTGAGGTGCGCACCTCAATATGACTCCTGACGCGGCTTGCAGGAGGAAAATGCGTGCCGCAGAGGCGGCGCGGAGGAGACAGGCCCGCCGGGAAGTCATTCCGCGTCATGTGCCCGCAACGGGCGTTTTCAGCCTTCCGATGGCTCGGGAGGCGAGGGAGGAGGGTCCCGCCATGAAATTTCGCAACGTAAAAACATTGGCCGCTTTCGGTGCGCTTCTGGCCGCCGGCGTCGCAATGACCGGTCAGGCGAGCGCCAAGGACTTGACGCTGTGCTGGGCCGCCTGGGATCCGGCGAACGCGCTCGTCGAGCTCAGCAAGGATTT